>Ga0307509_10000555_pt1 | contig 63847 bp, 73 predicted proteins | sample 10_EM_MG_FD_202245 | JGI IMG/M metagenome (GOLD analysis project Ga0307509, IMG submission 202245) | Populus trichocarpa ectomycorrhiza microbial communities from riparian zone in the Pacific Northwest, United States - 10_EM | ecosystem: Host-associated > Plants > Roots > Unclassified | place...
AAGGAATACAGCGTTGAGAGGGGAGACGTGGGATACATAGATGGGGAAGGAAGTGGCCTTGAGCAGCAGCGAGAGCATTGGGCGCGATTATATGCGCCTGAGTAAAGTTCATCCTGGATTTGTAGAGTCATGCCGCTTCTGTCGTGACCGCCGTGGTTCTTCCGTTCAAATTGCACACAGAACTTTCTTGTATACGAGTTTGGAGACTCCAGAAATGGGGATTGTCCGCTACTTCGAAGGAAGGTCATCGGCTATCACTCCCCTCAGAAGCGGGAGGGAGGTTGGACGGACTGGTCGGTTGTTGTGACGATCCCAGGGGGATCCTCTCCACAGGAGCCCAGGGCCAAGTTCCCGGCATTTCTGATCACCAATGGCTGATGGTCAGGTAGTGTTCAGCCAAACTCTCATTCCAAACATCACAAAATGGAACCCCAACACAGACAAGTCTCGCGACAACGCACCCAAAGTAAAGTTCAACATCTATCCTCTTAGATGGCTCAAACATTTCGCTATCCTCCAGAGCCAGCTCATTCGGGACGCCAAACCCACAACCACATGCTTGCTCATTCTCTCCACCTTAGATGCATGTTGTATTCAAGGGATTCAACCTCCAGCTCACACTGCCCTAACATGCTGATTGACCGGAGTCTGAGCTGTGTTTCCCTGACACACCAGGCCTCTGGATTGAACTAACGTGCCACCAGGGAACAACTGTGATGACAAAAGCAATGACTGCTGCATTCTCACTGATCCTACAACCCCCATAGGTACCTCCTACTCCCCATTGGCTGATCCAACAGCCCACATCCCTAACCTCTACACGGCCAATGATCTTGGATCTTCAGAAAACATCTCCTCTGGCAGATGTCCCCAGTGATCAGGCAGGATGTCCTGGGATGTCCAATAACTGCAATTCATCGATGGTCTCTGGATTGTTCGCCCCAGATGATTCATGAATTGTCTTACCAGAGGTCCGGAGCGATCCTATGGACATCTGCTGACATATTCTACTTAGGTTAACAGATCCTCCCAGGATGTCTGGCCATGGATCAAATTTGGACCACTGAGATTGTTGGCCGTGTATGAGTGACATTAGTGTGACATGCAGGCATTTCTACTTTTACTCTGGGCTGGTGAATACTGTTGTGCCTGCATGGGGTCAGGGTCATGGTGAGAGGGCTCTTTTGGATTGGTTGGAGATGACTAGTGGTGTCAGACTGCTCACCCCTCCAAACTAAAAAAGATGAATCAAGTAAACATCAAGATTACTTTTGGCATTTTCTCAGACCCCTCATTTTGCACCTGTCACTAGTTATGGGTGCCTTTTTGCGGTGGAGGGACCCTGCCTAGCTTAGGTGGGAATCACTTATGTCCCTTTGTTGCTTGTTTTACTGATTCTTACTGTGAAAGCAAACCATGGTCCATTGATTGATATGATACAAGTCTGAGACAACTAAAGCAATAGTATTTGAGCACAATGCAGTGGGTGATGTGATAGAAGGCACAAGAGGGAAGGGGAGCTCCAACTAGAATATGATGATTACAACACTATCTTCTAGATTAAGCCACAAGGTTGTTATATTACAGAGCCAGCCTGCACTGGCTAAGGACAGCCTCCATTCAGGAGGTACCCATAGCTTATAGCTTCCCTTGGGATCCTTTACCCACCCCTCCTGGAGGGTGGCATATGAAACTGGCCAGCCACCTACAGGAGTACTGTGTGGTTCCAGTTTGTGGTAGTGGGGGTAGTGCTGACCATGGTATATGTCTTTGGGGGAATACTGGTGGTTATTTGGGTGGGGTGTTTGTGTGGGCTCAAGTACCTCTCCAGTTTGGGAGTGGTAGATATGGGTGACCACCCCTGTCCACTTGATGGTCACTGTTTGATCTTCAATTGAGAATGTTGGGTGGTCATAGACTGATACAGTCCAGATGCTGTTACTGCTGGTGGAAGAATTGTGATCCACTACCCCCTCATTTGTGAGTTGCCAGGCCTTGACCATTCCAAATCCTACCACCAAGAGAATATTCCCAGTTAGGGCCAATACCTCTATCTCCATCCCTGTTTCAATGAACTGGGAGGGGTTTGGTGAAACAAGGCTGGCAATATGGACAGTGCTGCCCCCATGGTAACCAGTTACCATGTAAGTACCACATTGGGAAAGAACAGCAAGTGGGACATGATGACTGGGGAGAGAGAAAATGGGGGGACCATTCAACTGCTGTACACAAAGATTAAAGTTTGGATAACCCAAGATTGACTGTGAGTTTGGTGAGAAATGAAGAGGAGCAGCAAAGTGATCCCCAGTCGAGAATTCCCTCCATGGGATGTAATGACCAGAATCATATTTCCAGATATGGATACTGTTCTGCACAGAAGCTGCAAAGAGACTCCCATTTGGAGAGAAGCAGTGGGAATCAAAATGGCCATCTTGCTGTAACAGGCACTCTGAGTTCTGAATGTCTAAGACACAGAGTTGAATGTCAACTGAAATAGAAATTTGGTAAGTAGTTGGAGAGAAGGTCCCAATCCCAGGACATTCCCCCCAGAATCCAATGTGGAAGGATTCAATCTTGGAGAGAACAGTCCCAATCTCAGAGATGTCAATGGTACAACCCTGGCCATCCCACTGCACTGTCATAACCTGGAAGGATGTGTTGTGGTCCCAAAGGTATGGAGTATATATTGACTGGACCATAACATGGGCCAGTCTTATACCTGAGGAAATGTTGAATATGTGCACAGCATAGGTGGTGTCATTATGGATGGATTTATCAGGACACCACCACTGGCCAGTGACACCAACTACCTCCCCACTCAGTGACCATGTGACCCAAACTGCATTTGCCTTGTCAAATTCAATTTCTTTTGCAACTCCCCCTGTCTGGATATCCCAGATCACAAGAGTATCATCAGAGCAGCAGGCAAGAGAGAGTCCATCTGGTGAATATGCAACCTCACCACCATTACCAGCACCAGATTTAGTAAGGGTAGAGAGTAGTTCAGAGGAGAGAGGATCCCGGATCTCCACACCTCCACTACCGCCTGTAGCAACAAATCGACCACATGGTGACCAAGTATAAGAGCAGCAGTGGAACCTCCTGCCACCAGAAATGTTTATGCTGTGGTCCCATGAATTTGGGGTTCCAGCAATAACCCTTGGAGAGGGAATCTTCCACTGATGAGAATACAACCTTCGGACAATTGATGAGAGAGGGGATAGTTCCAGTGCAGAATGGTAGATATGGGTGGCTGAGACATTGATGGGCTCAAAGAATTTGGTCACAAAGTAGAAATAGTCTCTGGCAGTGTCAAGAAGACCCTCATTCCTGGCAACCTGATTCATTGCATATGTTAGTATCAGATATTACAACAGTGGCCAGTACAAACCTCCTGTAACCAGGGCATCAGCTGTTCTAATGCAGTGATGGCCCCCCTCGTAGCCCCAAGGACACTGACCACCTCCAACCAAGCCAGGAATTTCTCCTCCAAGAAAATGTGTAGGTGGGAGACAATACTGGTAACATCCCCTCCAGTTTTGGTAAGGTGATTGTGCCAGGATTGGCAAGCATACTGAAGCCCAATACTGATATGATCATTGATTCTTGTCTGTAGATCCTTGACCTCCAAGTTCAGAGTATAATCAGGGAGAGATAGAAGGTTCTTCCCCAGCCCATTGTTCATCAGTCTCAGGCAGCTGAGGGCCAGTTTGAAGTGGAGGTCTCCAGGTGAGATGTAAAATCTTGGGTCAGTGCAGCGGGAGGGATCAGTGATGAAGTCAGGGAATGACTTGTGGAATGGTTTCACAGGCTGGGTGGGGTCTTCATTGAGTATGAGTAGAGATTGGACTGATGTGAGGAATTGCAAGGCATCCCTGGTCTCTAAACCCACAAGTTCAGCAATCCCTGATGGCTGGACAGGGTTTGCAAGCAAGACAACAGTTCCAATAACAGACCGAGCCTTGGAAGAGATGACAGGGTCATCTACATGAAAGGCTTCTCTGAGAACCCAAAGGTACAGTGAATCAAGGGATGTCCCTCCTTCATAGCCTGTGCTGTCTGGGAAATTGATGATTGCTTTGAGCCGTTCATCGGGGAGATATAACTTCTTTTTGAGGTATTTGACAGTTGCAACAGCATACACAAAGAGACCTGCTGCCCTTCGAGACAATAGATCTATGGTTTCATCAGCTGGCCACCTGCCAAGTGAATTCCTTTGTGCAAGTTCGGAAAGTTCATGTTTTAGGAAGAGCTGGATGTCATTGTCAATCAGGGTGGGGTGGACATCATGTAAAACAAAGACATCCGTCAAGTCCACAAGGAGGGGGAGACGGAACCCTGTTTTGATCCGGGGCTCAGGCCGGCCAGTGATGAAAAACTTGACCCTGGGAACCTTTTTGATGAATCGTCCCAGCACAGAGAGAATCGCAGAGGATGGCTCCTCATCCTTGCATTCATCGAGGGCGTCAATCACGATGACTGTTGAAATAGTGACCAACTGCAGTGGCTCCACAATGAGCCTCTCCATCTGGCTGCAGAGTGACTCGTTGACAACATCCGGATTGGATTGGAGAAGGGGGACAAGGTGAACTCGAAAGTCAGGGTACCTGTGTGCCAGCTGGAATGCGAGGGTGGGGAATATGAAGTGGAGGCCACTTCGGTCCACAAAGTCACGTGAACAAAAGAAGGATGCTCCCAGTTGCCCATCAGCAAAGACACGTTCAGCAATTGTCTGAGCAATTGTTGATTTCCCCGTCCCAGCGAGTCCGTTCAACCAGAAGACGGGAGACTCGTCAAAGTTTTTGGTCCATGATTCAATCTCCTCCAACACAGCCTCTCGTGTGCCCCTGAGACAGCCCCGGCGGTTGCCGTGCTGATACCCGGCCCCACAAGCACGGCGGCAGCTGTTCAATACCAATAGTTCGGCTGCATCGTGAACGAGTGAGTTCATTTTGGAGGGTGGGGGAGATGGACGGTCATACCAGTATCCTGAAAGTCATCGTTGGCATCAGAAATGTTCTCAACGAGTAGGTCCAGCAACTTACGATCAGCCTACAGTTCTGGTCATACATTTCCCGTTGCTGTGCCATCTGTCAAATCGTCTTGGGGTTAGTGACACGACGGTCGCACGAACCCCATCGCCACAAACCTGATAGTCGAGGATGGCGTCCCGGATATCTTCCACCATTCCAGACACGGCCTGAATATCCCCCTGACATTCCTCATAGTCCTGGGCGCTGATGCGATTATAGGACACCTCTCCGTTATCCCTAATCGACCCAAGAGTACTAGGGGAGAATCAGCATGGCTTCGGGTAGGGTTGATTTCGAACACCCACTCAACCAAACCCGTCCATCGTTCGTGCTCGTGCTCATCCCACGCTGCATCGCCATCGTCCTCCGAGCACAGCCTCTTCAACCGTGCCATAACGGACTCTAGCTTCTTCTTCACTGCTGGAGATTTCTGACCGAATGTCAACCAACGGCACGATAACTTTACTGGATAGAATTACTTCGTGAAGTTTCAACAGTACATCCAAAGACGACTTGACGAAAGGTCGATTATTAGCGTACAGTATATCGGTAGGGAAAGTCTGGAAATGCTTACAGCGAGATTAGCAACTTGGTTGTAAACCGATTGTTGTTGCGATATCTGTTGCCATTCTCCGTCAACAATGCCCACCTGCAATCCAATTCTCACATACTTGGTAGTGGGTAATAGCCTCGCGAAGTCGTTCGATAAGTCTTGCCACCTCTTTGGAATCCTCGCCCTTATCCATGAACCGAGCTGCAGCGCCTTTTGCCAGTAGTGCCTGCGACTGCTTCTCAATCTCTTCTAACGCGCTGCGGAGATGGTTGACAAGGGCCGGCGGGCGGGCAATTGGCGAGCGTACCTGGTCAGCTCTCCGCGTCGCCCCACCTCCTCAAGGTCTCCATTCATCACTGTCGTGGTAATACTTTGTTTGAGCCTGTCCAGCTGGGGTTTGAGGCCTTCCAACTTCTCCTTGATGTCCTCAGATTGCTAGAAGCACACGTATCAGTTATGCGCGATCACGACTGACTTAACCAATACCTCGTAGTGCTTGATTAGGGCGTTCACACCACCGAGGGCAGACTTGAGGGGAGGGAACCAATCAGCGGACTCTTTCGCAACATCGAGGAGGATCTTTGCGCCATCTACGATCCTCTGCTTCTTTGCTACGAAACCCCAAGCGGTCAGAGGGATGACCCTACGAAGCCGCTCGATCCACTCACATCGGCGTTGATCCAAATTGCTCCCAGAGGTTCCGGCTTTCGTTGGTTTTCGTTTCTGAAACATGCCTTTGCTTTCCGTCGATGGATGTAGCTGTGAGTATCGCCGTTTTCCGCGGGGCCTCGATGCGAAAGCCACGAGGCGAGATACGGCCACGAGCCGGCGTCAATACGTGGCTCAATTCATTCCGGTCCGGGGCAGACGGACGGCAGTTCGAGTGACAAGAGAGAGCAGGAGGTCAACGCACTCTAGCCGCGTCCCTCGGTGTCCGGACGTGTAGCCTTGACTGGTTCGACTCGCGGGTCATGGCGGAAAACTCCTGGGTCATACTTTATGGGTGGCCAACCGCCGTAGGTACGGATGCCCATGGAAACCCATTCGATCGTTGGATCTCTGGTCCCATCATCATACCTTCAGAGCCAGTAGATACGTTTTCATTCCTCCCCCCGGATACACGCCGCACTCAGCTCGGAGACACTGGCCCCCCTCCAAACTGGCCTAACATGGCAATTGCCCTGAGTTTGGATCGGGTTTTTCCCCTCTCCTGCGCCTCTTGGTTCGCAGGTAACCAACACACCACGTCGCAGGGCTTGACGGCGGAGGCAGAGGGTTCCGACGGTTGCCCGAGCCAGTAGGTATATGGGAGGGGGGTATTGAGACGCTTGTTCAACCGAAGCGGACATTCCTAAAGACTGGACACTGCAATCCCGCTGACCGTGATTACTACGATGTCATCACATGTTGGTTTTGGTACTATGTATCACACCTGTGAAACATCGTGTGGGTAGGAACGGGGGGTTCGTGGACAACTCGGGGGGGTACGGGTCCGACAGCCATGACAGACACGCAGGGATACACAGAACACCGCAGAACACCATTTTCTATTTTCTGTTAACCTGCGGGGTGATTACACGCATGTGACTGGTTAGAAAAGGTGTGCGAAGCGTCACGTGCCGGCTTACCTTTCCCAATGTCCGCACCAATCTCGTTATCGAAATCCGAAAAATCCTACATCGAAACTGCACTTCGCGACCTCTCCCCGATACGAGCCGACGGTCGCACCCTACTCGACTACCGTTCGATTGCACTCGAAACCGGGGTCGCATCACTCGCAAATGGGAGCGCGAGAGTGAATATCGGAAATACCGCTGGCGAGGAAAGCGGAAGTGGAACAGAGGTTATCGCTGCTGTGAAGCTGGAGGTTGAGGATGTGTTGGAGGGAGAGGGGGTAGATGCTGGCAGGATTGCGTGCACTGTTGCCTGGTTTGTTTCAGATCGTACCTCTATTCGAGTTTACTAAAGTTTGCAAAGCCAGTTCACCAGCCGCATATCCTCATCTCTCCTCTGGCGCGTTGGATGATTTATCCTACGACATGACGATCATCCTCAACCAATGCCTCTCCCACCCTTCGCTCCATCCCAAGAACCTCGGGATTATCCCCCGACGAAAGTCTTGGCTACTCAACTTAGACGTGATGGTCCTGTCCGACTCTGGGAACGTTTACGACGCGCTATTTCTTGCCGCAAGATCGGCTTTGTGGGACACCAAGGTCCCGAAGACCAGAAGTGTTCAGTACCAACCAAAGTCCAACGTGGCCGGGGATCAAGACGTCGAAATGGCGGCGGACGGGTCCGGTAGCATCTTCAACACAAGAGAGGCGACAAAAGCTGCGGACTTTGAGCTTGCGGATTACTGGGATGAAGGGGGACCGCTCGAAATCAATCAAGAGTGGCCGGTGTGCGTGACCCTGAATCTTGTCCGTACTTTGATCTCCGTTGGAGTCTGTACTCATCATGTCACAGGTGCCAGCAAAACCAGCACCAATATACTTCCTAGATGCAACCCCCCAAGAGGAAGCATCGATCCCGCTTCGGTTGCTCCTACTTTTCTCATTTTCTCAATCGGGAACGAGGTTGCAATCGATGAGGTTAATGGGGGATGGAGAGGCCCAGCTCGAATCAATGACCCAGTTACTAGCGGTGAGCTAATCCCACCCCGGGGCCGTACTCGCTTCGTCCGAACCCCTTTCTCACATGCCCCCTTCCCAGGCTGGCGAAAAGCACGCGAGGAAGCTATTCCAAGCGTTGGAAAGTAAGCTTCGTGAGGAGGATCTCCGTAGGAACCAAAAAGCGCTGGCGAAGTTTGACCTTCGGTAGGCACTGTGTTTCGTCGGAAATTGAGGGCGTAATGAGGAAGTTTTCTACGCGATAGGTCGTTAAACGGACTCATTTACTAATTTTCGAGATGTTGGCTGAGGATTCCACGGTAGACTGAAATTCGATGAACCCGCCTAGAATACCAAAACCACCTGCGATTTGTATCACACAAAACATATCTGCCCCGAGTTCTACTCAATCCCTAATTTCCTCAAAGCCTCCTCCAGCGTTCCCAAATCGACTTTGGGCCTCGTTTCGTGACCGAAAGGCATGTGCAGATTCACAAAACCCTTGGTCCGCAGTTTACCTTTCCGGCTCGTCGGAACGAACCTTTTTGTTTCTTGCGGTTTCCGTGGCCGCCTTGGCTTCTCCGGTTCAGTGGGAGGCGGGATTACGATCTCTTGCATTTCTTCTTTGATGATCTGCGGAAGTAGGCGCGTTTCGGTCTGTCTGGGCGATCCCGGGGACGGTGATTTGGGTGTCGCCAGGCGTGGAGGTTCGCCACGGCCCACATCGATCCTCGTCTCTGGATCGTCGTCGTCGTCATCGTCGATGATTATTGTCGGTTCACTCGGGGTAACACTTCCAGGAGGAGGAGTCGGGGTTACAGACGGCCGTTTCTGAGACTCTAGGAAGTAGATTCAGCATTAATTTCGCACAAGAGGACCTGAACTCGATGAGAACACACGTTGTCTCACACCAGCGATGGGTGAGCGATACTCCTCCCACCCCGACAGATCGAGCGTTTGTGGACGCGGTCGCGGTAGTGAGGTGTCTCGGGTTCTACTCTTACTCTTGCGAGGGGACAGTCCCGAGAATTCTTCAGTGAGATCGATGACATCCTCAGTCGGTGTGGTTGCTCCAGGCGAAGCCGACTTGGGTGTCGTCGCACTCCGCTTGGACCGCGGCGCGTTTTCCTCCCCATCGGAGGATATGATCTGCACGGCACAAAGATATATAAGTCCTCAGACAACTCAATATAGGTTATGCAACCATCGGCTCACAAATATGCTTTGGTCAGCAGACCGATGTCGATGAGCAATCGAACACCGCGAACAGCGCCAAGTTGAGAATCGGACTGCTCCAGGATGCGCCTTCCTATTCACTTCCGCCTCGTACATCGCTTTAAACTGTGCCACGGTCACTACGGGACTGTGGCAATCTATACCACGCTCAATCTCCCATGGTAATCGAGATCATCTGCGGAAACCAACTCACAAGTGTGCCACCCATCCTTGCAAGAGCTACATCGCAGCATCGGACGCTTGGGACCGGCGTGGTCGCTCTTGCACTGGGTACATATCAGCTGTCCCGTCGCAGACGACATTTCGTTTGGGGGAAATGGCGTAATACGGTGGCAATCCCATTATGATTCAGATCTTCCCCATGTGTGGCGTGGAAGGATCGGGCCGGAGGCGGTCAATAGGTTATTCAATGAATGTGTGTATAGTCACACTGAATGAGTACTCTGTATGTTATCAAAACATCACATGAGATACGGGAGATAAGATCATACGAAACGCCAATAGATATTCACTGGGTCATCTTCTGAAGGGTATCTTTGTCACCACTCTCATCTACCAAAGCCCTGAGCTTGCCGCCCTCGATTTTCAGAAGTTCACTCGGCTTGCCGAATTCAACGACGTTTCCAGCATCAAGGACCATCTACGTAAATCGGTCAGACGAGACAGGCGAACGAACGATCCCGATGTGACTTACGATTTTATCAGCATCCATGATGGTCTGCAACCTGTGAGCGATCGTGAACAGGGTCACGTCCGATCCCAGGTTGGTACGGAGCGAATTCTGAATGACCGTGTCCGTCTCGTAGTCAATGGCTGAAGTGGCTATGAGATGTTTTCGTGAGCACAGGCCCTCAAACACGAAACCGAACCGGTTGAGGATTTACCTTCGTCCAAGATCAACAGCTTGCTGCGACGGACAATAGCCCTGGCGAGTGCCAAGATCTGACGTTGGCCTATTGAAAGGTTCCCACCACCACTCGAGATGTCCGTCTCCAATGTGATCCTCCCTTCATCATCCTCGCTCTGAACGGAGAACAGACCCGCAGACCGGAGGGCGTCGTTGAGAGTCGCATCGTCATGCTGATCAAACGGATCCAAGTTTCCCCGCAGCGTGTCGCTCAGCAACTCCGGAACTTGCGGGATGATCGTGATGTTCGTCCTCAATGCGTCCAAGTTGATCGTGCTCGTGGGAATACCGTCATAAATGACGTTTCCTTCCGTGAGGATGCATCGGAGCAGAGCAAGGGTCAACGAGCTCTTTCCACTCCCAGTACGGCCAACCACTCCGACACGTTCACCAGACTTGATGTGGAAGTTGAGACTATGGAGGATTTCGGGACCATCGGCGCTGTATTTGGCAGACAGGTTCTCAACAATGAGTTCCCCGCTGGCGGGCCAATAGGCAGGAGGGACGCCGTCGGGTGTCGGCTTGGGCTCTTGCTCGATCTTGGCATACTCCTGAATTCGCTCCAAGCTAAACGCTCCGGTGGTCATGGTCACCTCTCGATACGAAGGGTCAACAAATCGCACCTGTTTCCGCTGACTTCGAACTCGTTCAGGCATCTGACCCACCACAAGATCATGGTACTGAATCCAACAGCCATGTTCAACGAGAAACCGGTGTTCGCAGCGGATCCGGGCTTGTGAATGGCACCAGTTCCGTACACCAGGTAAATCGCCAAGGCGGTAGAGAAGGTGGTTCCGACGGCATCAACACGGATCGAGATCCACCTGTTCAAGTTGTAGAAGGTTCGAGAGGGGCGGGTGACCTTGTCAATGCGGCGCAAAGACTCTTGCCTGAACTCATTTTGAGCCGAGTATGCACGGATGGAAACTACAAATGCCAATAAACAATCGTTCCCCCTCTCTCTAAACAGACGAAGCACACGCACCGATACCGGCGATAGCAGCACCGAAGTGAGACAAGACGGGGGAACGAGCGTTACTCATCTCACGCTTGACAGAGAGCTGAGCCTTGATGTAGATCTGTCCAACCAAAGCCCCGATCGCGAAGGCGGCAACACCGGGAAAAAGGAAAACAGGCGAGAAGACAACGACGGCAACGAATTTCGCGAACATGCTTATACCCATCGCGAGAACGGCATTAAGGTAGTCCGGAATCGTACTGTCAACTGCAATTATCGTTAGTCCGGATCTGCCCGACGCAAAACCAGAGGGCGTGACGCACTAGACTGCATATCCTGAGTGCATCGTGCGATAATACGGGCAACGGGAGTAGAATCGAGCCACCTCAGAGTTGTGCCCAGGACTGAAGTGATCAGCCTGCGGTGAATGGTCCTGGATGCCCTCAACCCTCCGAACATGTAGACCGAAGTGGCAATCGAGCTGACAAACGTCGCAAACGCGAGCAGCGTGGCGTACCCGAGAATGTATCTGACCGAGGGCTTCAGGATCGGTGACAAAGGGAGTTCCGACGACGGGACTTACCGGATGGAATTGACTTGCCATGAGGGAAAGATCTCGTATTGGGAGGACCAATAGCCCAAGAACCAGGTTTGCTGTGGGGGGTTAGTACGTTGAAGTGTGGGTATGACAGCCACAAGAACCTACAACTACGAGGGTGACTTCCTCCACGGACCAGCATCCAAGAACAACGATCCAGAAGAGCACGGGGAAGGCTCCACCCATTCCAACAATGTACATTTTGACTAGAACACGATGGTTCAGCCTCACCATCCGGGCGCAAGAGATCACGTGGGCTTACTGGCAGACCAACTGACGTGTCCCTCGGCAATCTCTTCCTTGAGAATCAACTTGCCTCCCTTTCCTTCAGGGATCTCTGGAAGGACATCGTCAATGGTTTCATCAGCCTTGGCGACTTCCCTTTCTCCGGCCTTGACCTCCTTGAGGAGGGCCTTGTTGGATTTGAGAGCCTCCGAGAGTGTTCCTTGACATAAAATCCGACCGTCCTGTCCGAGGGAAACGACGAAGTCGGCAACAGGTCCTGCCAAAGCAATGTTGTGGGTCTGAGGTCGCATTAGTCAAAAACACTCTCCGAGCGGAATGCGAACACATACCACCAACAGAATAGTCCGTCCACGGACGAGGTCACCCTCCAAGCACTTCTCAACGATCCACTTCGCCGTGTGTACATCCAAAGCAGCCAAGATGTCATCCAAAATCAAGACCTGAGCTCGCGAGTAAACAGCCCTAGCGAGCGTCACCCTCGCCTTCTGTCCTCCGCTCAGCGTCAACCCCTTCTCTCCAACCTCGGTCTTGTCTCCCGCCTCAAACAATGTCAAGTCTTTGCTCAGTCCGCACTGGTGGATGACCTTGCGGTACCTGGTCTCATCGAACTCCGAACCGAACAGGATATTGTCACGGATAGTCTCGTTCTGGACCCAAGACTCCTGAGCGGCGTAAGCCACGCCGTTCTCCCTGGGAAGATTGAACCACGAGTCCGGTCCGGAAGGGACGTAATGTAGCTCCCCGAGTAACGCCATCAAAAGGGAAGTCTTTCCGCAACCGGTGGGTCCGACGATCAAGTTGATTTTGCCTTGCTTGAAGATCACCTCATCCGTGATCCGCAGGTTAAAGTTTCGGCGAGAAGAACCGGGAGTGACGGCTCCAGTAGACTCGGAGGACCAGGTGAAAGATGCGTTGCGGATACCGATGAGCGAGGAGTTGCTTGGTACATTCGAAGCGATGGTGTTCTCCTCCTGGGCGGGGTCGAAGGTGTCGAGAAGCTCAGTCTAAGGAGAGGTGCCTGAGCGTTGAAACAACGAGATGTGAGCGTCAAATTGCTTACCTTGCGAAGGAAGTCGTTGACACGGTCAAGGGAGACCTTGGCTTGGATAATCATTGGGATGTGATAGAAAGTCATCCACATCTGGTTTCGCAGGATATCAAAAACTGCAGAGATGGGTCGGTTTGGTGGTCAAAGTGTGAGGGCAGTCATGGCTTACCGGACATGGCAGAGAAGACCTTGGCAGCAGTCAACTCTTCCTTCATGACGACCGTCTGCACATCCCAAGGTCAGATGCCACCTCCAACAATAAAAATGTAGCGCGACTCACGTAACAAGCGAAGGAGACGATCATAGTGATAACGGGGATGGAGAAACTACAGAATTATCAGCGACTTCACCCAGAACCAGTGCCGTTGTACCTACTTGCAAATGTTCGAGATGATCTCGAGGATGACCCTCTTCCTTTGGTACGCCAACTCTTCCTCACGTTTGGCTGAGATCTTTTCATCGATGTGTTTCTCCCAACCGAAGACCTTGATCATACGAATGACGTTCATGACCTCAGTTACAACCTGAACGCGCGCGTCCGTCTGCAAAAAAAATTAGACAGCTGCGCGAGGGACCAGAGGAGGATGACCCACGATCTTCATCTTCTCCTTCTGGACATCCTGCATCTTGGACGCGATCCACCCAGGCAGGGGGTAGAGAGCAACCATCACCGCCGTGCCAACAATAGCGCTCCACCCGAGCACCTTGTATAGGAATATGATGCACAAAATGATCTGGAGAGGCAGTGAGATGAACAGCATAGGGAAGTCCCTTCCATCGACGATGTTGTTGAGATCGGTTGAGACGAGATTTGTGATCTTTCCAACAAGGTTGGACCCCTTGTCTGCTTTTTTCTTCTCGTCCTCCTTATCTTCTCCTTTACCCTTCTTCCCCTTCTTGATGCTGTCTCCGTCGGTAGAGGACGGGGAGGATTGGACGGTGAGCGTGGAGGTAGTGGTTTCGTTCGTTCCCTCAGCAGAGTGGCTTGCGGTTGCGCTCTCGGCGACGGAGGCGGTGTCGGGAGTGGAAGGTTCGGTTGGTGGGCGACTTGTAGATGTAGATTCAGTAGACTCTGACTTCATTCGGACACGAAGGGCGTGTTCAAACACGAGCTGGGTGATGATTCCTTGGGTTTGGGTAAGGAGCCGAGTCTATACATCTCGTCAGGGGCGTCGTAACAGATGTATACGCGAGGGGACAAACCGTGATGAAGATGTAGCTACGCCGAGACTTGGGGTGAGCTCGGTTATTCGGGGTTGATTCTAGCGTGGTGCACTAACCAGTGAAAGAGTACAGATCCCACCAGAGGGCTCAAGAACAGAAGGAAGATCCACACCCAGGGTCGGACGGTGGCATCCTTACCACCTTCACCCAGATACGTGAGTAGACGATTGATCGCGATCGGGCTGAGGAAACTGGATGCGGTCTAGAGATGTATTTGAGTCCCACTCTATCGGTACTTCGTAAAGGGCACTGACCCGCACTGCGAGGAGTAAACACATAGCAATGTATTCAGCGCGGAAGACCTTCATGAGACCAAAGAACATGTGCCTCTTGACGGTTCCGGAAAGAGGATCTAAGGACTGCGAAATATTAAAACAAGGATCGCAGGTAGTGTACATGCGGGATGTGGAAACGTACGGGGAAACTCTTTTTGACGAGGTGAGGCGCCCAATCGTAGTCAGCCAGGGGAGGAAAGTCCTCAGCGGGCAAGTGTGGGACACGAGAGGCCTTGAAGATGATATCGTCCAAGAAAAAGAAGAAAACAAACGAAAACCAGGAGGCCGTCTGTTCAGGGTTGATATCCGTAGCTGGATTCTGTACGGCACGTGCGTTGAATTCGGTATTAGATATGGAGCAATTAGATCAAGACAAACCTTGGGGTCGAATGGAACATATTGAGTTGGAATGAACGCTGGAATGATGGTGGCGGCAAGGGTGAGGACGGAGAGCTTCGTCCACATGAGCCAACCCTCATGGAGGTCGAGAGGCTGAAGGTGGAAGGTCCCGAGGGGGTAGATGTCCCTGCAGCCGTAAACGACCCAAGTGCAAAGTAAAACCCAGATAAGGTGGTTGTTGACAAGGTTCGCTATTTTTGGGGATGCCAATACAGCAGTCAGAGCCAAGACAGATGCGTAAACCTGTAGGACGGTAAGCGTTTTCGCCAATCTGCAAATGATGGGAAACGTGCGTAAGCTCCCAACAAACTCCAGTTCAATAATTGGGCTCGGTCAGCGGTGCGGGTGAGACCCTCGCCCAAAATAAGAGTCGTGACAGCGAGGCCTACGAGACCGAGGGTGGCCAAGAGGCGGAGAACACGGTAGGTGAAGATAGTGACGCCGCCATATTGCTTTGTGTGGTGACGGAGTTTGACGGCGAATCCCCGCGGGACTTCCTCAACTTCTGGCCCGAGTTCCTCCCCATCTTCTACCTTGAAGAGCTTTTTAACGATTTTACGCGTCGAGATGAAGTGAACGAGGAGGAGGAGGGCAGATGAGGCGGAGAGGAGTGCTGGGATTGCAAGGGTGTCCGACTGGAGAGCATCGAGGCTGAACACGAGGTTAGGCCCGGCCGTTCGATCGCGTCCGAGGGTGAAACGACTTACTCTGGGATTTGGAATGGGGAATAGTCCTGGATAACTAGCTGGGAAGACTGGAAGGCTGAAGGTATCCAGCCGTCCTGGACGACCGGGGGTGGTGTGCGCATGCTTAGCAACGCGTCGAGGTGGACCGTGGAGGATGATCAACGCGTCGCCGGTATTTATGAGCCCTCGGGCGGCACTGGGAGGCTCAGCCGCGTCCGGCGGTTATCACTCCGCTGACTCGAACTTTGCGGATGCCCATATGGTACATTGACTGAGATAGCGGCTCAAGTTCAGTCGCGGCTGATACGCCGTCGTATTTTAGGACATATCTTGGCTAGAGATCACATATCACTCTCGGCCGGCTCGCATTCGATTCGCCTCGACTCCGCTTGTCCCTCATTGGCCCAGCGTTTATGCTTGCAAACCGACTAACCACGCGCTCCCTTTGCTGGCCGACGCTAAGGTCGGGAGACAGATGGCCACCGTGACAGTCGTGGAGGGTTTACCTCAACCTTGTCCCGGCCGATCGTGGGGCGTGATGCATGATGATCGATATAAGCCAAGGTAACCAACGCCGGAGCCGCTCCATCTTGCCCCTTCCCTCCCTTCTCATCCCCCCCATGGTCGAAATCGAGTTCAACAAAGACGGTACCATCTCCAGGAAGAGGCTACACTCTGGAAACGTACCATCCATCCCACGAACAGAAGAATGCCACGTGTGCTCTGCAAAATTCACCAGGTACCCCACCAGTCAGATGATCCTCCCCTTCCTTGACTAACCCACCTCCATACACCGATAGACTCAACCATCTCAAGAGACATCTACTAACCCGTAAGCATCTACACCCACCCTCCACCCCTGCATATACCGGAGCTAATCAATCGTATCTACCCAGATACCGACTCTAGGAAGCACGAGTGCGAGGTAAGCCGATCTCGCCGATATCAAACCCTCCCGCCGCTGCTCAGCCACTCCACCAGAGGTGTCACTTTCAGTTCACCCGAAGAGATCTCCTCACAAAGCACCTGCGAATATGCGGTAAACCGTAGGTCGAACCAGTTCTTTTCCCCGGACCGCTCGGCGCTCAACCCATGCCGAAACAGGAAAATCAGATCACCCAAGTCTCGGCGCAAATCATGCGCGCCCTGTGCTCTGGCCAAATGCAAATGCGATCTCCAACAGCCTTGCTCTTGTTGTATTGCCAAGAGAAGGGAATGCACCTTTGCCGACGCCATACCTGTCACGCTGGTCAAAGTAACCCCGGCGGGTGTACCCGAGACCGAGTGCACCGTCGCCCAGGCCACTTCCACCGACATCATTTTTACCCCAGATGTCCTCCTCCCATCTGGCCTCAAATCCTGTGCCGTGGACAAGCGCCTCGGCGACCACTACCCCCTTGATCTTTCTCCCGGCACGCGTTTAACCGGTCCCCCGGACTTAGTATTCGCCGACCAGAACTGGCTAGGCGACCCTGGTCAATTTGGCGATCAGCTCAACTCCTCTTGTCTCCAAGACGTATTCTTTGATTGGAATGTCCCTCCCGGATGTGGTCCGCTTGACTTTACGTCGACATTCTCGCCCATATACGCGTCAACGGAAACAACGCCCTATGGCGTAATATCCGATTCAGCACACATCATGACCCACTCCGCCTATTTGGAACCGGAGAACACACAACAATCTACTGGCGAACTGGAGCGGTACTGTACGTGCCCAATTTCCCATCCTTCTACTTTTCGTCTTAACCGGCCACCCGATCCCAGTCGAAATCGCGATCAAGATGTACACTACCTTCCTCCCCGTGTTACACTCTACCTGGCGGAAAGATGGAAAGTCGCCTATTCTTCTGACTATCATGCATGGCTCCGGAGCAACCCAGGTAAAATCCCGTGAGGCGCAGGAACTTGTCCATTTTGTCTTCGAAGGCATGATACCGGTGTTAACCCGTGAGATCGTGAGTGATTTTGAGCACACCCAAGTTCACCCTTAACCGTTGTATAGAGTCGGACTACTCCGGATCCGGGCTATCAAGCCCAGCTGCTTGCTTCATACCTGTTCATTCTCGTCCATCCCGTGTTCCAACTCCCAACCGATAAACAAGCTCCGTGCGATCGCCTGATTGCAGTCGGTGAGGCGATCAAGGAGGTTTGTTTGTCGCACATGTTACACGCCGCAATTCGGTTGACCCACCCCCTAGATGATCTACCGGAAGGACTTGATTAACAACGTTGCAACATGGCAACACCTCACAACATATCCACTGACCACCAGCGCTATGCAAAATGAGTGGGTAAGGTGGTCAGAGTATGAGTCAAGGAAACGGTTAGACCCAGCCATCAGCGACCCTATAATAAAAGTCTGACATCGTTCATAGGTTACTGTGGACGCTGTATTGTTTCGACAGCATGCAGGTTCTTTACTTTGGCGGGCGCCCAACTTTCCACGTCTCTTACTTCCCCGTTCCCCTCCCCTCCGAAACCTCCGTCTGGTTTGCAAACAACTCCGGTACCTGGCTCAACACCCTTACCTCCGAGTCCCAATATGGTCAATTCTCGGAGCGCCTGGTCGGAGCGTCCATTACCGAAAAACTCCGTTCCCTTCAGAGAGACTGCGACACACCTCTCCCGTTTACCGTTTGGCAACTGACGTGTATGGGAATCGCAATCGCTGTCGAACTTGAATCCTGCCTGTACCAAAGACACAGAGCCGAGACCGAGACCAGGTACCTGTTCGAGGATCTTCCTGGGCCCACCCGGATCGCACTCTTCGGGGAGGACATGCCCACGTCCGTCGCCCGCAGGATGCTGCAAAACTGGATCGACAGTTTCTCGAACTGTACGGAGATCTTCTACGAAGGATGGGAGAGGATCGATTCCGCTTTCGATGATATCATCCACTTGTGGTATATCTCACATGTGTTCTTGAACATGTACGAGAGGCCGTCGAACGAGTTCAAGTACAACGGGACGAGGACCGCGAATGCGGCCAAGGCGTGGTTATCGAAGACCCTGCCCAAGGACGATAAAGGTCACTTCCTCAGGCCCATGGAAAACATGAGGTTCCAGAATTTGGATTATGAACCCCGGGAGGACGAGTGTTAAGGAGGCGACGGATGCTAAGGGTTTTAAGGGATGTTCCATGCGCTGACGCGTGTATTTGTACAGATAGCGTAACTTAGACGTACCCCGATTAGTTTGTAGATTTTCCTTGGTTCGATTACTATACGAAGCTGCTATTTACCTTATTACCTATCTATCCAATCCTAGGAGTCGGCATTCGACTTACAACGTCCGGGAAGCTCATCGGAACTAACCACGATGATATTTAAACTGGTGGCAGGCGGGGTGGGATTCGGACGGAATGGCCACGTTCCGTAGTCCGCCCGTTTCCAACCATATGTTCCGAGTAATGACACGAGGTGAGCTTATCAATCCCCGTGGCGCCGACACCACCATGTGAGCGGGATTCCTGGATCCCAGAAAATGGAACAGAAATGAATCCTGTTGTGTTGATACCGGGAGATGTCGTGAGGACACAGAAACTTGGATTGGTGTTCACCATAGCATCTGCAATTTCTCCAGCAACGACACACTGTCATTCGGGTTGTGCCCAAAGAGATGGTGGGCGGCCGTGGAGGGTATGCCGAAGCACAAGCACGCCAAGAAGTGGGCCACACAGGGTTGTCTGGCGAGCAGGCAGGCAAAGCATACAGACCTGGACAGTTCTGGATAAGGAAGCGGCAGCGTGATAATGGTAAAAGGGTTATAGTATCATCGCACAACGGACGGTTACATTGACAGTCTGACATCAAACACGGCCACAATTCGAGCAACGAGCCGCAGTGTTAGTGGAAAGCTATATCTAGCCACGATTCAGCAAGGCCACAAACTGGGAGTAACAGACACGACGTACTCTGAGGTCTGGAGATGGAGTGGGTATACAGAGGACTCTCCCGCGATGGTTGTTAGTGGAGGTTTTATTCCAGCCTGTGGCCATCTCCCACAGACGCTTGGACCCAGGTCTGTCATCGGGGCAGACTAGAAAGTTCGCAACCTTGATTTTGACATCGTATCGTCAGTGAGAACCTTGCGTACACGGTTCCTGATTTGGCGGGTGTAGAAGTAACCCATACTCGATCCCCCATGCATTGAGGAGATTGTGATCTGGAAAATAGAGATTTTGACGAGGCAGGAGCCAAAATCTATCATAAACGCGTCAAGGAGGGGGTGCGGTTGGGGTGTAGTATCTGTTGCTGTCCAGGGTCACACTACGGGGCTCCCTGGTGGAGTCGACTCGACAGAAACCGGGCCGCTGGGAGCGGGGAAGGGGTACTTCCCACCCTTTCTTGGCTGATTCCGGCCAGGCCCACTTGGCATATGGACGATGTGGTTGGCGTCGGTACAAGGTAGGCGGACGCCGATGCACTCACCTGTGTCAAGACCCAGGTCCAATAAGCTCTTTTAGTCGGCAGGAGGGCTCCACATGGCAGAGCAAATACTTGCAAGTAGGTAAAGAGACGAGGTTGTCAGTATTGGTGGACGGTTCGGTCAGGTGGCCACCAGCCCCGAGGCCTGAGTCGCACAAGGATTCGCCCGCCCTGGCGATCACGATCATTCCTCAGAGGCTCTCGATCCGAATGTCATCATGGCCTCCCCAAGCCCATCCCCCCGACGAAACCACTTGAAGGTAACACGCTCGACGTCCAACCTCCGCGTTCCATCGATCCCTTCCACCACCGGTTCTCCGTTGGCCCATAACACGGATGCCCTCGCCTCGTCCTCGTCGTCGATGAACAACGTCGACATGAGCGATCGGATCCTTGTGCCCGAGCCGGAAGCAGACGTGGATACCATCATAGAACAACAGAACGCTGTCGGCCAGATGGACGCCACTGCAGGCGACGAGGAACGCAGAGAGAGCCTTAGGGCGAAGTTGAGGAACACTTTGAGTAGAAAGCAGTCACTCCCAGGTACGCTTCGGCCCGGATGTGGCGTTCCTCTTGGTTGATGGGGTCAATTGGCCTGATCTTTCAGATGTTGGGATTCGGCCGAGGAGAAGAGGGAGGTCGACGGAGCTGAGTGAGCTGACTGCAACAGTCTGTTCGTTGGTCTCTTATCTCCGCACCAGTCACGAGTGTTTACGAACTGTACCGTTTGTAGCAGACGAGTATCCCCCTCGACAATATTTCGTCCTCACAGACGCAGGAAAACCGGTATTCACGACCCTTCGGGATGAAGACTCAGCAGAAGTCGCATCCTCAATCGGGATCATGCAAGCCCTCATATCCGTGTTCCTCGACGACCATGATAAGTTACGCTCGATCAACGCTGGGTCCTGTAGGATCACTTTCCTGTTAAGACAGCCGTTGTACTATGTCTGTGTCTCTTCATGGGGGGAGCCCGAATCAGTGGTCAGTGTATCGTCTCGCGGAATCGGTGCCGGGTGCTGAGATTTACTAAGAAAGACGCGGTTGCACCTTGATTACCTCCACCTGCAAATCCTCAGCGTCGTAACAGCTCAACAGCTCAAGAAGATGTTTGAGAGACGGACGAATTTTGATTTGCGCAGGTTGCTGGGAGGTGAGGAGGAGTCGGCGGCATCATCTCTTTTGTTGATCCCCTGTGGATGCTGTTTAGGAGCAGAACCGTTCTTGCACACGTTGTTGCAGAGGCTTGAAGGGGACATGGCAATAAGCCTGTCTTCGCTGCAATTCCTCAAGTTGGACCCGTCCGTTCGGTCCAGAGCCGCCGAGGCTCTTGTACCAGTGTCAAAGATGAAGGTACCCCTTTACGAGTTTGGCCAGAAAATTTGATGGGGCTCACCGTTGAGGTTTAGGAGATGCTCTACATCGTGTTGGTCGCTGGGGGACGAATCGTCACGCTCGTTCGCCCGAAGAAACATTCGATCCACCCTTCAGGTACTCATTCCCTGTTTCCATTTGGGGGTAAATACGACTGAGACCGCTTGGGGCTAGATCTCCACCTTTTGCTGAACACCGTCCACGCGCCTTCCATCTATAACAACTCCGCCTCTGCATCGTGGCTCCCTATCTGCCTGCCAAAGTTCAATTCGACGGGGTTTGTCAACACATACGTGAATTTTATACGGCGGGACGGAGATTCGAGTTCAGTGCCATCAACATCCACAGTCGCTGCCGCTAGGACGAGTAGCTCGTTACCAGCCACTGCGGGCGGAGGTAGGGACCAGGACAAGCCGTCGCCATCCACGTCAGAGTCGGGGAGCCAAGACAGTGAAATCAGGAGTCAGGCTGACAGTTCGTCCGCCCTTGGGCCTTCCACAACGAGCGTCGGATTGATTTGCGTGAGTGGGGAGTCTGAGTTTGACGTGATAAGAGTGTGGGGCGAGAACGTTATTCAGGTTAGTCCTCGTCTTCTCTTCCTAACCGTAACTTGTTGAACCCAAGACTTTGTAGCGGTTGGAGAGGGAAGGGTCGCTTGAAGCCATCTCCAACGCGATTCGCTCAGGGGACAGCGCATATTCCGTCTCGGCACTTGGGATACCCGGGCTGAGACATTTCCTCTACAAGAGTCGGTCCCACGTCCAGGTCACCGGTCCGGAGTTCGAGGAGCCGTACGAAGATGTGCAAGAGCAAAGAAGGTATTGACTGTGCACACGAGCCCGCCTATCGTTCTCACCATTGTACAGGTTGATTACACTTTACCAACTCATTCACGACGCTTTGCACGGGAAGTCCGGGCAAGAGAATACACTGAAGTTACAATACCTGAGGACGGATAAGGAGGGAGTCCTTGGATGGGTGCGAACGATTCTCCTAGAGCTTAGAGGGCTGACCGACCGACTCCAATCCAGATGACTCAACCTTTCGAACTCTACGTTACACTCTCCCCGATCTTACCTAAGAGCGCTGTCATTGGAGCGGCGAACGCAGTGGTGAAGTGGGTGAGGAAGGAGGAAAGCAAACTGTTCCTCAGGGACGCTCCCATGTTCTAGGACCCCGTGCCCTGCAACGCGCGGAACGCGAGTGCTTTTACGTTCACGCCGCGTCGCATCGGAGTCGCGGACATCATTACCTACGGCCCGAAGTTCTTCCAGAACTAGATACCAGCCATACTTCTCTGTCGCGACCACGAACCCTCTGGGCTAGCCACACGACTATAATCGGTTTCCCTGGATTTCGGTTGAGCGTGCTGCCGCCCCTTTCATCAACACGCTCACGCCATTTCCCCCGTCACCGTGACGATATTCCCCGCGTTTCACGTTTATCCATTCTCTCGTAGTCTATGAAGATCTGCAAGATCAGAATCTGTGCCGTGGAGTCGGGAAAATCACGAGCTCGTGCCGGGAATTCAACGGATCGCGTAACTGTGGCCCATCGCCGTCGTCCGACGTAGAAGTTCCGAGGCCCTGGTTTGTAATACCACAACGGCACCGAAGCTACCCGACTGCTGTGTGATTGCGTTCTGGTGCGCGGCCCCTGGGTGATCATCATTGAACGATGGGGCCGCGGGTGTGTACCTCTGAATTGGCGAGGGCATGGTCGAGCAGTGGGGTAAGAGTCTCCCCATGCCTCCCCATCCCCCTTCACTGGTCGTTAGGCCTCGGCAGAGTTTCCAACGGAACTCCCTCTGATTGTTCATTGTTGCGTTTCATGGAAAAACAATTCGTGTGACAATCGAGTTAGTATTACAAGAAACTTAGGTGCTTGGGCGCACGCGCTGGAGGAAAACGAGTACGGCACGTAGAGCGGATCGGAGTCCACTTATGATGGCCAAAGTCGCCTCTCCGTTCAACATATGAAAACTGACTGCGTACATAATATAGGTTCCTTCCTTCGGCCGGAAGGAACCACGTGGAGATGTATACCCGTTGAATGGGCAGTGATCCTGTACTGAACAGCGAACCGTTTTCTTCAGGGTGAAGGAAATCAAATAAACGTCGAGAGAATAATCGGGGGCGGATCTCGAGCTCGTCGATTGGCGCGTTGATAACTTGAGATTTCCCCCACACTCCTTTTCCTATGCATTTATGAAGACGTCGGGTCACATTTCAGGATAAACTCACGGTTTATTCAATGGATATACAGCCCGTCGGCGATACCATCCCGCGGTACTGACTTGTTGTCTCATCGAGTGTCGAGTTCTTGATGAGGCACCCCCCGTGTCTGTATGTGGTGCGCCGGGGTTCGCTGCTACCCTCTTAACAACCTATTGTAGACCGCCCTGGACCCTGACCGACGTCTCAATACCCAATATTTCAATGGCTGGATCGATCACTGCTGGGAAGGTGCTCAGGGGAATGTAATCTCAACGCGCACGCCCGCATGTGCCCTGTACGCGGCTAGCATATCTCGAAGAAACCGAGGGGTGCTGCGGGAGGGGCGAGCCATTGAGCCGGGTGAAATCCGACCCGAGACCTGGAGTCGAGGTCTTGGGTATATGGACCCAGAAAGGAATAGTACATACACATCAGGAGGCCTGTAACGGGCTCTTGATGGTTTTCAAAGTCAATGCCGAAAGCCGCGAAAGCCAGTCGAGTCGGCAGAACCCCACTGAAAGCCTGCGAAAGTCCGAAAGCCATCAAAGTCATTGAAGGCTTCTTGATGGACTCAAACAATTACGAGCCAACCTTAGAGGGGCTCCCATCAGAACTACCAGAGTATCCCACGTCTGCGGTGCGAGAACCGATACTAGGTCACCACGACGAACCTGTGCACGATAAAGAGGAGAGGGGCTTCCGGAAAAGGTGAAAGCCTCCCGAATCTTGCTATTCAAGTTGAAGCGAATGATTACGATGGCCGAGGCAACGAGAGGGAATACTGATAGGAGTGAATAACAGTTCAGAAATAAAGCGACGCGTATCTAGCGAAAATGGGGAGGAAGCAAGTTTAGTGGGAATAATCTCGCTCGTTGAAATTCAAACGAGGTAGAGAAGAAATGCGGATAAGTGGTGCGTTACACCGCAGAGGGGGTGCCACGACGGTCCCACGAAGCATAAACGAACACATTCCCACCGCCGTGGAATACTAGGCTTCTAGTGGATCGCGCAGCAACAAAAAATAATACTCCACACACCAGTGGTTTAATCAATGCTCGTCAAGCTCCCAGAATCGTCATCATCCAACGCCTCGCCTCCCTTCCTGTCCTCGCCCTCCGTCCCTCTGCTCGAGTTCCAACTCGGAGAATGTACGTCCTCGTAGAAAACGTCATCTGTGTAACTCAACCTCGCCCGTTCGTAAGCGGCAGGAGAACCGCGTATTCCAGACAGCCCGATGCCTACGTCGCCGAACCAGTTGAACCGCGATTTCATGACCACAGGCGTAAGTGTACGTTGGGTTATGTCGGGGAGATCCGATACGAGGTTTACGCAGTTAAACGTCGATCGCGTATCGAATCAGGATAAACAGCGTGCAATTGTGAAGTGGCGAATGAAGAAACAACCGCAGGGGTGTGTGAAAACGCAGTAAAGAGACAGCGAGTGGCGTGAGCAGAGGCAGAATGGCGACGACGACGGCGAGGGAGAGGAAGAAAAAGGTTCGTTGAGTGAACGAGTTGAATTGAATTATAGGAAACTATGGCCTTGAATCACCATTGGTGTACGTGCCGCTGCTGTTCCTGAGCCCGGACAGTGGTCTCGTCTGAGTTGGTGTCATGTTTCGCGGAATTCCGAAGCCGGGATGAGCGCTTGAGTTCGGGTGTGAAGTTGGTGCGTTGGAAGGGAGCCGGAGGGGCGTGGCGGTGACTTGGGGCGAGGAACTTTCACTACTTTCGTAATCGGATTCCCCGCGTTCGTAGTCGTGGCCCTGGTCGTGATCGTGATCGTGAATGAGTACGGTGTGACCGTGGTGACCGTTCACATAGAACGAAGGTTTCAGAGGATCGATGTGTTCGTCGTAGTGGTGGTGGCCGGAGTATGGGGAATGGAAGTTCTGATTCCACTCCTGGTAGTTATCGTCTTCTGACACGGGCACCGGTTGAGGAACTTCAGCAGGGACGAAGAGTTGTTGCTCCTCGAAGTCCTCTGCACCTTCGTGCAACTCCGGGGGTGTCATTCCGGGCTCTCGATCCTCGGGCGGAGGTGGTATCCGATGTAGCAATCCGAAGCTGAAAATCGACACTATTAGCTGTCGCAAATAGGTAAACGGGGGTCACCATTACCCAAAGACGCATCCTAATAACCCCTCGCCACCCCAGTGGCGATTAGGAACGAGCACGACCTCCCGTATGGTACTGAGCAAACAAAATTAAGCCAAAGCAACCCACGAGATTCCTCAAACATACTCAAAGTCATACGAGTATACATATACTCGTAAAGGTTTTTCGATATGCTGCGAACTCCGTTAGCAGAGCCACTCCGCAGTGAAGGAATCGCACATACCGCCTCGACGACATCGTAAAAATCACCCTCAGCGCTGAGGACTCCGCCGGACCAGCCGATGACCCAGTCTCCATAGGGGACGAGACCAGCACTCTCGGCGGGACTGCCTTCCAGGACATCCAAGACGTGCCAAACGCTCTCCAAGGAGAACTCGGGTTCGCACATGCGGACGCTCAAGCCTAGCAACGAAGGTTTTATATCTGATCCATGGACCGGAACTGTTGACTGAGCCCACGCCCTGGAAGGAACGATAGGAACAACTGCAGGGGATGCATGCGAAATCGAACCGTAACAAATGTGGAGTGGGGTAATGGGTTAGACATAGCAGATACGGGTTAGGTGGGCACGGTACCTCTGCTTTCTTGATTTTTGCTGTTCCATACGACCAGGTTGAGGGATTTGCCCTCGTGGAACTCTACGATCTTCTCGAGCTCTGCTGCATCAAGGTTGTTGGTCAACGCGTCGCCTTGGAAGCCAACGACGAAATCAAAGAAAGGTTCAATGTCGGTCTTGGAGGCGGGCGAAGAAGGAGTTACACGCAGAACGTGCAAGGCCTTTGAAGGCGGCTGGTTCTGGGACGGTAGAGATTGACCTGCACCCATGACACGTCTTCCGGAGAGCTGTTGTCGGTACCAGTTTGGGGTTCGGAAGTGACCGTCACCCGTCACACGGCTAACGGAAGGGCAGGATTGACGCACCGGAGGAGAGAATGCGTACCAAAACTTCCAAATGTACCCAGGAAATTAAAAATGGTCTATCGCCGGGGAGAATCATGACCGGACCACAGGCCGCTTGCGTTTGGTCATGTCTTCGTGCACCGAGCCTGGGGGACCCTCAGCCATCCCGATGCACGTGGCTTCGGCATTTGCCGGCATCCGATCTTCCGTCTCCCTCGCCACCTCCGTCCCGAAGAGAACAGCCTCTCTCGAGAACAGACCTTGCAAACCGCCAACGGTGTGTGGGTATGTGGTGCGTAGCACACGTTGACCGCTTTGGATGCCAGTTTTTTTTTGACGCGACCGTGTCTCTCCCGACAGTTGACCTATGTTCTGTCGTTGCCGATACCTTCGAGCGTATCATCTCGAATCCCTTCTTCCTGCCGCTTCACCACCCATTCCGACGCGCTGCACCCAGACAAGGGCTTCAACCTCCCGACCTTTCTCCCGCTCTTCTCCCAGCTCTTCATCACTTCGTGACAAAAGGGTCCTTCATTACAAGGACGGGAACGTGCTTGACATCAACACTCTTGTTGGCTCAAATCGTTCTCCCCTAGCGTTCAAACCCACCCCACCCCACATAAACAATACCTTCCTCTTGGACGAGGATGCGAACGCGGGACCTGATTCAGACGAAGAGGAATCGTCTCCACCTGTAACCTTCCATTCCAGAAACCCTCTTCTTCCCCGCTCTCATGGGGCCACCAGCCCTGGTTTCCCCGACACCACCGAAGGTGTAGACGCTCCAGGTGTTACCGACTCCGAGATCCCCAAAGCCGACACGTCCCGACCCTGGGCCGAATACGTTAAACAACTCAAGATCCAGAAACGCAGCAGACAGCTGGCCAAGGCTAAAGGTTTCCGCGACCCTGCTCGCACGATTGAACAATGGGAATACATGCGGACGTGGGATCGGTCCCAGGTCGCAAACCTATCGGTCCTCCGATGGGTTCTCCTCGCCAAAGCCGGATGCCAGCTCAACGCACCCTCCGTTTTATACAACCTCCCCGGGGAACTCGTGGACGCGTATGTGAACTCCCCAAGGGCGCAAGCCTCCATGGTTGCGAGGGTATTGCGGAATCTCGTCCCTGTGGATGAGAGGGAAATCGCCAATCACTCCATGTTCGACCCACTCATGCAACCCTGGAAATTCCACACAGTTTTGGAACCCAAGACTACATTCCAACGGAACCTCGACCTTCTCTCGATTGACCTATTTAGCGAGTATTATCAGGACAAACCAAGCTTCGTGGCGAAGCTTCCCCGCGACATGATCTTCCGCCTCGTAGCTGTCGCGGCGTACAGGTGCCCACGAGCCTTGAAGTACGGGGGGCTGTTAAGCACATTCTTCGTGACAGCCCATCGGGACGGCCCAAAGTTGCTTCTCGCCTTCCCCATGCGCGATCCGGCACCTCTCGACAATGCCCCCACAGGCCACGTCTGGGCGCTCTTCCGCCTCGTCCAAGTCTACTTCAACTCGGGGTCTCAGCGAGAGGCCTTCCGTCTCTTCCAGAGGCTCGTACAAGAGAAGATGATCACCCCATCCGCAATCTCGCAAGTGAGCGTTGGCCAAGGGGATCCGAGGGCGGTTGTTCTCTTCGCGATGACGAGAACTTGTTTGGATTACGAATGGAACACCGGCGCACTGGAGTTGATGCTTCTAGCTGCTAACCACGACCCTACGATATTCGACGAACAGATGGGGTCCCTGGTTAACGACACGCTATACGTGCTCCTAAAACAGGCTGCCTCGATGTCGCCCGCGCACAAGTATAACGTGTGGATGTCCACTGCTGTTCAAAGAAAGGCGACGCAACCGGCCCCGGCCGGGCCGCGGTACCTCCTTCAACGGATCTTGACTCTGATTACGGCGCTCAAGCAGGATTACCAGGTATTCAGGATCGACGATAGGGTTATTCAGAAGTTCTACACCGTAGCGAGGCAACTGGGCTCCTTCTACACTGCGGAAGCCATGTTCAGTATTGGGAGGATTTACACACCCTTGTCAGTTTCCACACCGTCCATGTTGGTTTCTCCCTCGTTCGAGATTTCGGGCGACCCGTTGTCTGGGTATGTTTCGCCAGTCGAACCCCACAACACCACATCCAAGTCCACCCCACGACCCACGCCACCCCGCTACGAACTTCAGCTGACCTCCACCTCGGAAGGATCCGAATCCTTGACCACCGCAGCTACCAAGTATCCGGCCCCCCACGGCCCAGCCCTCCTCTGGCTTCTCGAGGCCATGCTGAAGGAGAGCAAGAATGTGCATCTCTGCCGACGTCTCGCTAAAGAGGTCGTCGACTCGAACATTGACATCCCCGTCTACGATCGTGGCCACTTCATTCGGTTACTCGCAAACGCTGGGCTCGGTCACGCTGGGAGGGAACTCTGGATGCGTTATTCCCAGGACGAGACACAGGGTGTCATCGGTCACGCGGGTGCGATGACGAGGCTCGTCAGTTTGTTTTATCACCTGGGAAAGGACTTGGAGGCGAAGGAGGCGATGGGGGATGAGGGTTCAGATATTTTCAGACTCCCGTCTGTCTCATCGTCAGATACGGAGGAGCTGCCCAACAGTGATGACGATGAGGTGGAGGTGGAAATCATTGATGGGGGCGACGCTAAGATCCCCTTTGACGCCGACGCCGCCAGAGGCTTTGCAAACGAGGTTATCGACAAGTTCAGGGCCTGCAAAGTACCGATCGGCGTTGCGAGCAAACACAATCTCAACGCACTCGCTCGAGCGTGTTTCATGACGGACAGGGCGGAAGAAGGGTTTGCGATTTTCCAAACGGCCAAAGCAACCGGTTCCCCGGACATGCATGACGTGAATGTCGTGTTGTCGGGCGTCGCGAAGTACAACCCGGGGCTGGCGAGCAGAATGATTGACCGAATGTACGAGCGCGGACTGGTGCCTGACGCCGTAACATGGGGGACGGTGATCCACCTCACGTTTCTCAAGGGAGACACGGAATTAATGATCAGCCTCATAAAGCGGGCGCAGGAGCGGGGGATTTCCGAGTTTACGTCCAGGACGATCTCCACCCTGATTCGGGCAAGCGTTTCGGATGTTCCTCCCGGATCTCAGTTGGCGAGTCACACAATCACCCTGGGGAACAAGAGGAGGGTTGGTTCGTTGAGGCTGACGTTCGGGGGAGAGGGGGGCATTGGGCAGATCAGGCAAAATTTAGATGTGGCGTGGCATTTGATGGAGACCCTGGATGCACAGGTCTACGTGGGGACTTGGTCGCTCGCGAAGTTCTGCCTTGACCGGGCATTATGGGTGGGCGAGGCGGAACTAGGGTTCAGGTTCTGGGACAAGTATTTGGGTTGGAAGACCCAGTGGAGCGATGCCGACCAGGTCAAATCGCGGAAGGAGCTTTACAAGTTGGTGGCGACGGCGAAGAAGGAGAAGAAGCTGGAGACACTTCGAGCGACGATGATGTTGCGCAAGCTGTCTGGGACTGAACGGTAGATCAATGTCGCAGTTTAATGATATGTTGGACCTTTTCTCTCATGCATCGTGAAGGAGAATTCTGGAGTTCTAGGGCGCGGCTTCTAAGTAGCATTCTGCGCGGGTGGCCGACTGAACAGAGAAGGCAGTAGTAAAACATCACTGATACGACTCGCGAAACGGTTTGGGCAAGGGAGGCCCGATTGGCAATAGGCCGGAGAAGTCCGGGAATGGTCACGTGTCACATTGCCGGTTACGTTACGGAAGTGTCACGTAAACATTTTCCGGCAAAAAGTTTAAATGTGCTATAGAACGAGACTCGCTCCGTGTTTCCGTCGCCCGGTGCCCCGTCTCCGCTGCTCCCCCTCCTCGCCTGTCTGTTATGCCAGTCGGTCGCCCAAAGAAGCACAACGCAGCCCTGCCATCCGACGACGACTCTCGCAGGGACATTTCAGATTCTGCAAAGGTCAAAAGAAAGTGAGTGGCGCCGAGTTTTCTCCGCCAGCCCTAATTCAGACCAATGCCTCTCATGAGCGGTCACCGGTCATATCTTGCTTGACCTCATCCCTCTACCATCTCTCTTGCTCCTGACTTGACACCCTGCATCCTCAACCCCGCTCTGATTCTCCAATGTCCTCCCTTTTCTCCCTCTTGCAATCCCCTTTGCTGACCTTTCTCCCCTCCTTTCCCACGCACGCAGGCGTCAATCCCAGAGTACGATTGGTTTCCCGAAAATCCCTCCCCGTCAGTGACCGGGGAGCCTCGTGCCAGAGATCTGACGTGTTTTCCAGGCTGTGATGCTTGCAGGGCTCGCAAGGTCCGATGTGCACGCGAGAACCCTGAGGATCCCAGGCAAGCTTGTAAGCACTGCATCGCACTAGGCATCCCATGTACCTATGAGTACCAGCCCAAGAAACGAGGCCCACCAAACCTGTATGCGATGCCCGTTCCCTCCGGCGTCTCTCGCCCTCTGATGACCCGTTCGATCTCAGATATTTGCGGCGCCTCCAAGAGGCCGCTGCTGCTGCCGCAGCTGCCCAGCAACACGAATCCCAACAGAACCAGGAACTCGCCCTGTCTCCAATCCAGAACAAGAGCATCCCACCAAGTCCCACTCAGAGCAACATCTTGTCTCCCAGCGTTTCATCGCACTCTTCTGTATTCTTGGATCCTTCGCTGAATTCGGTCCCATCTGTCTCCACTTCCTCGTTGCAACCATCCCGATACCCTATTTCTATCGACACGCCCCAATCTCCCTATCAACACCAGCAGATCTATCAGGTCAACTCCGCCGCGACTTGTTCAATCACCCGTCCCCAAAAGAACGGGGATCAGGCGTTTCACACCTCCGCCGATGGGTTCAGCACCTACCCCCTCCACAACTGGTCATACAGGAAGCACCAGACGCTTCCGGTGCCCCCGCCCTCAGTCATCCCGCCACTCTCTTACTATTACAGACCTCACCGTTTGGAGGATGTGGCCTCACGAGACACCGTCCTGATGATTCTTACACTCTTTTTTGACTACGTGTATCCTCTGACACCCTGCCTGCATAGGCCATCGTTCATGGCCGATGTTCACGCCAGGCGTGAGGAACGTGATCCTCTCTTCTTTGCGCTCGTCATGTCAACTGTTGCTTCGACGTTGATTCAACTTCCTCGCTCCTACATTCCAATGGAGCGAAACGCGGTTAGGAAGTTGGCTCAGGCCTGCCATGAGGCGAGCAGGCACATAACCGTGGCATCTTACGACCCACCATCCTCCGCGCACGTTATTATCCGCTACTTGTGAGTTTTCCTCTTCTCGTGTTTGAAAGTTGATCCAACATCCACACCCTCGAACCCCCGTATAGTGACTGCATCTATCACTTCTGCGAGGGGCATGATGCAACGCAACATGCTGCATTCGGTGAGGCCTGTCACATCGCAGTGACCCTAAGGATGCACGAGGAGTCATCCTATGAGGGGCTTGACCTCATCGAGTGCGAAGTCAGGAGGAGAGCGTTCTGGTTGCTATTTGGAGGTGGGTAGGATCCGACCGCACTCTGTTAGGTCGACCTATTCATTGACGATAACGTGGCGCCTAGCTGATAAGTCCGAGTCGATTCTACTTGGACGTCCTATTTGCCTCCGAGACGAGGACTGCACTGGTGTGTTTAGTTCATGCTAACGTCACCACGTCTGCTGAGATGCAACCAGTTCATTTCCCCAAGGAGTTGGACGATGAATGGTGAGTCTCTTGCTTCCCCCTACTTTCCATTTCAATTTCCTCGCGCCTACCCCGCTTCCGGGGGATATCCTACATTTTTCCCGCATCATTGAAATTGCTCTGCCGACCACCTGACCGCTTTCCCCCCTCCTCTTCTATTACCCTCGGTTATCAACCTCGATCAGCATCACCGCCAGCACGTATCTGCCTCAACCACATGGGAAGACGGCCATCGTTTCTGGCCTCAACTATACCTCACGTATCTTCGCTCTTCTTGGCGAGATTCTCGTACGGATTCGAGTGGACAAGAGATCACCACCTCAGGGTCAATTTGCAACCGCGAGGCTCGAGGAAGTCCAAGCTCTTCATTCTAGAATCATGGCGGCTTTGGCACATGCCCCGGAAATTTTACGCTTGAAACCTGTGCTCCACGCCGGATCTCCGATGAGCGGCACAACCGGCGGCGGCGGGTTCTCTCCGGAAGCTGGTGTCCCTAACTTGAAAGCCACCTTTGCCGAAGTTCGCGACTTTTTCGATAACCCCAACGCACCAAGGACCAACGCTCTCAACCCATTCTTAGTCATGCAGGCCAACCTGTATGTGACACAGGTATGATGGCCCCACTTCGGCACGCACGACCGAGGAACTCACGTCTGACCCGCCCACACAGCAACTCGTGCGATTCGTTATCGAACAATACCGGGACGAGTTGATCACGTTGCTACAAGGTAGCACAGACGAAGAGAAGAGAAGCGAAGAACGGGAAGTCGTTGTTCGGGACCTATTGAACATCTTGCACAGTATTCCCATCCAGTCGATCGCCACCAACGGACCCTCATTGGTATGTTGCCACCATCAATGCCGGCACGATCCACCAGATCCTGATCCACACTTAGGTCCACAAGGTGCGCTTCGTGGCGTCGACCCTGTTGGACGCTGTCCGGAAAGCGGAAACGGCTCCTGTTTCCGCCGCCAGAGCCCACGGTTACCTTTGTAAACCCCACATCCTTCGTTCCGTCCTGTGCATCTCTGACGAATCTTCCAGGGGACTTCCTGTCTATTCTTTCCGAAATCGAGCGTAATTACTTGTCAGTGGCCCCGACAATCTTTATCTGACCCTCGTTCCACGCTCACCAATCTTGTGTTATCTTCGGTTAGATTGGACGACGATCGAGATGGTGCTCCGAGCGGTGGTGATGGAAACTTGAATTCCATCTCCATGGCTAACTAGAGGAACTCCCCGATCTCTTGACACTACTCGGCCTTTTCCCCACCCTCCTCAATATACCAGTATCTCTCCGAGTTGGATTTCTTTGGTTCCCCCTCTCCCCCAGTTTCTCCCGCACCCATGTGTCCGGGGATCACCGCAGCTTGTCAGCCTCTACGCCTACGCTCACGGCGTTGTAGAACTTACTCTCCTCTCCTTCCCCCGGCCCTAGCTACCTTATTCGATATCGACCTGCTCCCCGGGCCTCTAACCCATATACCCTAGTTCCCCTTCAACGTGTGGCTATGCCATCTCTATTCGCTCATTTTGTCTCTACTCTATGCTCGAGTGTGCTACCATCGCGAACAAGCCCTATAAGTTCCGGGTTCTAATTATGTGTTTTTAGCCAACCGACTTCGTCATATCGCTATACTCCTACCTGAGTTAGTTACTGTTTGTGATATTATCAAAAACCTTTTGTGTATCTTTTACCTACCCTCCCTATATTTGTCTGAATACTATCGAGTTCATTGTCCGTTTGTTGTAGATCTCATCGCGACGTCTCTGATTGTGAACTCCTCGCGTGGACGCATGGCATGCATTATGCATATGGCGTTCTGTGACCACCGTCTGGCGTCGGGAGTAAGAATGGAGGCGTTACGGAAGGAACGGATCATCACCAACTGGGCGCTGAGCGCCGTCGAGGCCGTGATACGCAACTGACAGAAACCTCGCTTCCCAGTGGGATAACCTTAAGTCCTCCATCGGCTTACCACGGTTCGCCACCGCAACCGCCCCTGGCCGACCAACCCTCCGAGCAGCATGGATGATCCGATAGCCATTCCAATGAGTCAATGACGATAGCTTCGTCAATAGGCTATTCAGCTTACGGACCGCCGGGAGATCTCTCTGTTGTGAAGTCGGTTTCGTATCGGCTCGTAAAGGATTGCCGGTGCCCCCGGGTTTTTCACGGGCTTACCACGCTCTCACTGTGCCTGGAATTTATCACGCTATTGCTTTCTATACGAGGGGAGTGTTTCACCCTGGCCTGGGGTCAAAGGCTCCGCCACTGTGTACTATACCATCGAATGACAATTCGGTTGTGTAAAGTTCATAGAGAGCCCTTCCACTCGGTGTTACCCATCCCGGCGGAGTCTCCCGCGTGTTTCACAGTACTCGGTTCGTTTCTTTTGCTTCTGTCTTCTCGTCACGGGGGAGGAGTGAGAATGAACATCGGCTGACCAAAGCCTACACTATCGCCCGCCGGTTCTCAGGAGGAAACTAGAACCTCGGGAATATCCCGAACTCATCGGAGAACACCGCCCGGAGGTGGGCGAGGATACCAACGCACCTGACCAACCGTTTACGGTAGCAGACTCAACGAAGAACAGAATCACCAACTCGCATGATGTAGGCGGATCCATCTCTCTCCTACCCAGAACCCTTCTACGCTTCTGCAGTATGAACTGCCATTCACACCCTCGGCAAACGGAACTAAAAAAGACCTAAAACAAGGCCCCGACCAAGCGTCAGAGCGGGAAAACAGTTACACTGTATTGAGGTGGGTAGACAAAGTCGTCAAGCTACACTTCTAGGTGAGTCACGACACGCAGAACGCAAAGTCTATCGGAGAAAACGTGGTAAGGGGAGAGATATAGGGTATCACGACTTCGAAGCCCGCCGCTCCGAAAGGGAAACACTTGAAAGGGGATTGAATGCCCCGACTCAGAGGTCCCTGGATTCGTCCCCGGAAATGGTTTCTGGTTGCGGTTTGAATTCCAAGTTCTGGGCGATCAACGGCCAGACTGTGAGAGGAAACGGGGTTCAACGCTATCCCGATGGGTCTAACACAAACACAGACTGACCTTCTTCGTATCCTGGATGCCTACCCAACCTGATCTGTTGCCAAACGTTCCTCATTGCATCGGAAGCTCGAATCGCAGACCAATTATCGAGGAAATACTTGACTTGCACCTACACAGTCTGGGATTAGTACGAACAGCAGTAAGGTCGGCAGCATTTCCTACCTTCCTGACTTCCTCGAATGCACCAGAGAAGGTCGAGAACACCTCAAATGGGACGTTCTCCACAGTGAGCGATTTAATGATGAACTGTAAGCAAACGTTGGGGTGTCAACAACGAAAAACTGTCTACAAGTAGGAACTGAACTCCACCTGAAACGCCCGTTGTTTCAAATCTCCCAAGTCGAGACCTATACCGCGAACGAACAAAGGAAGAGAGACGGGTGAATGAGTATCGGTGCCGTTCTCAAATCTCTATTTAAGAAGAGCCCTGAGAAAATAGCTTACGATCCGCAAGACGATAAACGGCCTTTGCCGAGCATGGACTGGGTATCCCTGGGTGACAATTCTCCCAGACCTTGATCCACTCCCTCCGAGACTTCGCCCCAGAAATGACGGCAGAGTCAACCGACTGGCTTGCTCGAACATTGCTCGAGTTTTCTGATGGTCCCGCGGAATTTGTAGGCGCTGATTGATCCGGGGCGGCGTGGCTAATAAACGAGGAGGACAGTGGGGCGAAAACGATATTGTCTGTGTAGATCTAGCGGGTTCTGGGTCAGGTTCCCTTTGTCTTAACGCGTGACGGACGCGTAATGCTTACGTAGTACAGGACTGAGCGGTAGGTGGAGTAAGATGCATCGCGGACGACCACTCGAGTCATTGGTCGCGGTGGGTACTTATCAATGGGGGTATCGGCCGACGGTGCGGTCGTCGCCCGACGAGGCGAAGAAGGGTGGGTAATCTTTTGTCGCACATTCCTCGGCTCCGTGGTGTCGGTCTCGACGAGGCAAGCGTCGGACTCGTCTTCAGTGAGAGTGGTGGAAAGAACAGAGGGTGCGGTAGGGATGCGGCTGTGAGTAGCTTCACCGTCGCTGAAGTCAACCATGCTTTGCTCGTCGTCAGTGTCAAGTACAGTGTCCTCGTCCTCGTCGTCGGAATCTGCATAGCGCCGAGAAGTAGGCGACGCGGTAACAGCGTACCCATCATCCGCGTCCCTTCCGCCGAATGCCATCACGGATTCTGTGGCCTCGGCGAATCCGGAGTTGAACACTTGCGGAGCTACGTTGAGTTAGGACCATGAAGCTAAAAAACCGGACATACTGGTGTCAAAGTATTCCACCCTTTGCAACAACTTTTTGGCAGCTTTGATCGTCTTGGCACCTTGCAAGGAGCTCCTACCCCGACGAGGGAGGACGAACTCGATATCCGAATACGCAGGATCATCCAACATGGCACCGACGGAGAACAAGAGGTCCCTTGGCACAGCCATGCGTGGTATCGAGGGTGGTTGCACGGGCGAAGCGGGTGATGAAGTGATAGTGCATACAATCAGGAACGCGTCAGGATTTTTGACGCTATGGGGTTGCCAATAAACTGCATCTCTCCTCGCGAATTGAGCCCTACCACGGAATGTCAGATTGGCTGAAGCTTCGGGGCGCACGATCCCTCACCATCCCCAATTAACCGTCTGCGGCATCAAGACGTCAGCATAAAGGGACATTGGCGATGTGAAAGATCACACCTTGAAGGAGAAAGAATGGTCAACGGCTTCCTTGCTGTTGAAGAGAACTGTCCTGTTCACACTGGGTGGGAGCTATCTTCAACCATCGATGCGGCGACCAGCAAATTCTCCACTCACTTGCGGAGCTCGAACCCAAACTTGAACACTCCTTCACGGATCCATCTTATCGCGAGATCAGCACAGGTCCACGGGCATACGACCCGGCGACGTACTTTCCGTTCACAGAGTTCGCCTTCTCCTCACCGGTGGGCTGGAGAATCACAGAAGGATCACGTATTGAGCACACAAGAGGAGTCTGATCACATAACGTTTACACTCACTTCACAAGAAAGGTACAAGGAAATGAATCCGTCCTCGTCACCCTCATTCGTCGAAGTTTCATTAGCTCCGGAAGCGGCGGTTCCGGTGACTCCGGAGTTGGCATAAAACAGGACCTGCCACCTGCCACCCCCGAACTTTACGCTCTTGGTGACCTTGGACTTTGTCTTTCCTCGACTGGGACGACGAGACACGAAGCATCAGCCACCTCTGATCTGGATGTGGCGGGAGACTGAAATGATCGCACCTGGATTCAAAGAGCTGCTTGAGACCTCTCAAGGTCCACTCAAACCTGATCGTGGTGCTCTCCTGGAACTCCTGGACGTCGTCCATGACCACGGTGGTGAGAGACGATGATGGATTGCGACTTAGTGCTTGAGCGCGGCGTGGATAAGGGCCCGTTGAAACGTGGAGCATCAATACAATAAGCTACTCCTATTTAGGAAATGTTCACCGTCCCTTCAAGGTGATCACGAGACTCTCCAAACAGACGCCAACAACCCCTTCACTCAAGCATCTTCCTGAAATCATCCTGTCCCTTCCGCGACGAAGACGGCTCATCTCCAGCTGAGGTGGGTGTGGTTGTGGTAGGGGGTCGAGGGCCGGGTGTTTTCTTCGAGCCAATTCCAGCCCTGGGTTTCGAGGCGGCTGTCCTTGGGACAAATACATTTGGGGCGCCTTTGATCGGCTTCCCCACGCCTCCAGGCTTCTTCTTGATCGCCTCCTCTTGAGATATCCTGAGCTCTACACCGTTGAAGATGATAGGCTCAGACCGGAGCAACAGCTTTCCTGCTTCCTAAAGCGACATCAATTGGCGTTCATCGACGCGCATTGGGTTACGCTTACCGAAGCGTTCTCAAGCTCGACGGTGGCCTGGTTGAGTTCTTGGAAGATCTCAACTCTTTTCACATTGGCGTGCTGCTCCAAGGCTTGTTGCAGGATGCCCTCCTGAGTCCCGTGGGGCAAATTTTTGATCCGCACAGATCGGCTCAGGGTGTCCTCTAGCCTCCCCAGCCCGGTTTCGGTTCGAACGCCTTGGGTCTTAGCCTTCACCCGGGTATCGGCCAATGTTACGGCTATTCTCCTCCGCTTGAGTTCGTGGTTGTTGGCCGAAAGCGCCATCCTTGCGTCTTGCTAGGTAAGGAGCCCATAAGTCTCCAACGCGAAGTCGCAGCAGACGGGCCTAACCTCATTTTCGAACTCCACAAATGCAAAACCCTTCGAATGACCACTCTGGTCCGTTGTCATTCTTACTTCTTTCAAGGGACCATACTAACCACGTGGGCTGGTGAGTGCACGTCGCTCACAAGGAAATGTTTGGCTCACGGTCTTGAAAAGCTTCTCCAGATCATCTTTTGTCACGAACTTGCTGAGACCCGCAACGTAAACCTCCCTATCACTGGCATCCGTTCGCTCTTTCTTGCGTTCAGGATTCGAAATGAAGACATTCAGCGTGAGATCGTTGGCCATCTGGGTCCCATGAAGAGCTAGCGCCGCCTCGGCCGCGTCCTAGATCAAGGGTGAGCAACAGAAAGCGGAGCTGCGGTAGCTGCACGGACCGGAGATGTATATTGAACGTAGCAGAACCTCCTCGTGCTCTTGAACTTCTTACTCGGCCACCGTACATCAAACAGGGTTCCATACTGGACCGAAACTACCTTCAGTAACCGACAGATGGTGAGGAGGGAGTGGCTTACTTTTCCGAAAAGTGCGCGCATACCCGAATCGTCCATTGAAGGGGGGAAGTTAGTCACATACAACGTCGACCTCCACGCAAGGTGGACCGCAATCTCGTGTCCGTGGATCCGCTTCTTATCCTTGGTCAAGGCGGCAGGGACGCTCTCCTGTATAGGAGTGTCAGGTCAACCAGCCGAGAGCCTGACGGACGGATCTCCCTACCCGTTCAGAAAATTCGACAGTGGCGACTTGGAAGTTTGCAAGCCTTGTTATCTTAACCTCTTGGATGGTTCCGCACTAGAAAGCGAACGCATTGTGATCAGCTAGGTTTCCGCACGAACCGAGGAGGTAAACACACATCTTTGAACAGGGCCTTCAGATCGTCCTCCATTGCACCTTCCGGTAAGTCAGAAACAAAAACTGTGCAATTCTCTCGATCTCTGTAATCGACTTTTAGAAGCTGAGGGATTACAGTGCGCCAACAGAGCTCACCTCTTCAAAACAACAGCGGCAGGCTCTGCAGGTGATGTGTCAGTCGCTAACGCATGGAATGGTGTCACAAGCATACCAGTCCTCGGTTTTTTGGCTGCAGAAACTGCGTCTTCACCGGCCTTACGTTTAGTGCCACCGTGGCCCTCCCCGATGGCTCCCTGTGCAACGACATCCACATCGACGTCCATAGCGCCCGCGTCCGCGACGTTCGTGGCAGCTGCGGTAGGTCGGACATCTTGAGCGGGAACGTCAGTGCCAGCCTGCCCAGCTGCGACTTGCACGTTAGCATATGCGGCTTGTTCCACTTCCTGGAGGTTGTGGGTCAGACACACCCTCGCGTCGTTACTCACGGCCTCACCTTGGCTCGCCGTGTGTTCACAAACACCTGCGCCTTTTCCACCTTTACCAAACACTCTTCCAGGCTCTCCACATCTCCGTACAGGTTTTCAACAAAAATCCACGAGTCCCAAATCGTTTCAGGCCAATCGATCTTCTTCTGGCAGATATCTGAGAAGACCGCCCGGACCTCGTCATACTTCTCCAATTTCGTGAGAAGGTCGGTGTATCCAATCCAAGCGAGGTAGCTTGACTTTTGGAGCTTCACAACTGCTTTCCAGGTATCCACCGCACTGTCACCCAAGCCGATCTTGGCGTACTGGAACGAGGGGGAGCTTCATCATCAGTGGCGGATCGGCGGACACGAGGTATCGGCTCACCACTTCGCTAAGATATCGTTCGAGGCGGAGCCTGGGATCACCAGCCTTTTGGGCTAGACGGAGGGAGGTAAGTCAAGTCCGCAGAAAGGATGCAATAAGCTGAGCAAGTGATCACCTGCCCGAACCATCGCAATACCCTCCTCCAAGATCTTGATTAATGAGACCCATGCCTCCTGATCTGTCCGACGGAACAGTCAGAATCCCCACACTCGGAACAGATACACAAAATCACCTTCAGGGTTGGCTTCTGCCTTCCTCCTCTCTGCACCAGCCCTGGCGAGAACGATCGCGACAATTTGTTCGACATCCTTCTGGATCAATCCTGTCGAAAGACCTCTCGTGTACACACCTTGACCCCGCGCTGTCAGAGAATCCAGTCACCGTGGCTATCGCACCGCACTTACTTGAAACGGACTCCACTCCGTCCATAGGGTCGTCATCGTCCTCGTCCTCTTTGGACTCCTAAACAAATACAAATTAGTGTGTTGGGGGGGGGGGCATGAATCCTCACGTACCAAGAATCGGAGGAATCGCGCCCAAACCTCTCCTGAGCCTGGGACACTTCTTGACGCGCGAGTGAACACTGTCTTCTCCGCTTCACCAATCCTCTGAAGTTCCAGCACGTTCCAATTATTGGTCACGTTGCACTGAACGGGGAGGGGGGAACTAACCAAGGTGTCGATGTATCCGGTCCAAAACGCCCGAAGGGCCGCCTCAGCGGTGAGATCACCGGCGAACCTCCGTTTCGCAGCTTCAGCTATCGCGCGCTCATACAGGGCAGGAAGAGCGAGCATGTCTAGCTTTTTACCCTTTCGCTCTTCAGAAATATAGTATGCATACGCTTCCAGTGAGAAGTTTTGCTGAGTCTACCCAAGGCCATCCAGCCCACCAGAACGAGGCGGGTAGGGAGACGGGGAGGAGAAATACGATTTATATGTGAGAAACTTGGATTTGAGTGATCAGCGTGAAAGGTAAACGATCAGATGGATTGTGCGTACGAGAACGGCCTCACGGGATTCTTTCCACGCGTACGATTTGACCGCCCCTGACCGAGCCTTTGAGGCCACAACCAGCAAGCCTTCGTATTCGGTGGGTGGTTTGTAGCCCGTAGTGAATGAGGAGTATGCTTGGAACGTCGCGTCGTTGTCTGGGTCGAAAGGTTGGTCAGTTGGGGTTAATGGGGTTGACCAGATGACGTACCCGAATGTGGTTGGCGTAATCTTGTCAAGAACATCTGTTCAATGTACGCAACATGGGGAGATCTGCGATGTTGTGAGCGATAGATACACATCCCGGGCCATTTACGACTCACCGCTCGTCTGGGGTCAAAGACTCCAGCACCTCAAGCTCCCAGTCTCGTCGGAGATTCCATAGTATGTGACTCTGCGTCAAACTCTCAGTCCCCACACTGAGATAGAGCCCACACAGGCGCTCACCTGGGAAATGTGACCAACACCTTTGTCAACGACCTCCTCAATAGCCTCGCGTGTCCATTCGATGGAGAACCGGTCTTCGCCTACAGGAGGGCTTCTCCGCTCCTTAAACGCGTTGTACCTGTCAATCAACAACTCTAGATGCGACTTGAGGATTTCGATGGCTGTACAAGGATGAGAACCAACAAGATTGTGGCAGATGTATGGGGCTTACACAGATAATCATCTTCCGCCTTCTCATACACATCGAGCACCTCCGCCACTCCATCCTCTGTCTCCAGATCAACGGATGCCTTCTTGGCGTTTATGAGTGGAAACCAGACTTCCTCGCCGGCGGCCCAGAGGCCGGTCATCATCTCGCGAGCGGCGAGGGCTTGGTCTTGTTGTTCCTCCCCGAGAGTTTCTGCGACGTTGATATATTGGACATGGAGAGAGAAATCGTAAGGGGTCTCCGAGATGGACGTGAGGATGTTGGAAAGGGCATCGAGGGATTCTACCTCATCCATGTCGCCGATGTGGTTTTGTTGGGAGCGTCGTGGGTGAAACCGATCGCGACGTAGTGCGCGACCTCGATGGCCTCAACGCGCCCTAGCTGTATTTCATTTTCTCTTGTTCCACTTCACCACGCCTACGCCCACGTACACGGTCGAGGAGTTCGCCGAATGGCCGAAGAAAAGTTCACATGAAATCGGGCGAAATCTACGTCGCCCGATCCCCCTTCGACCACCTCAAGGGAACTGCCAGCGACCGAGGACGCCCAACTATTTCGGGTATCAGAGAATAGCGAGGTAACATCGTTTTTTTTGCGGGGAGTGGGACGCCGCTCGCTGTTCTTTGTCTTTATCTCCGTTCTTCGCATTTACCGAGCCGAACAACAGTGTTTCACCTCCAGGTTACCCCCGGAGAACCGAGCACCCTGTCGTTGGGTTGACACGCGAATTTGCAAGATTGGAGAGAGAGTGGACCAATCGTCGTTCGGGCCAAGTTGTACATTCTAGGCTATCAGCGCGCTGGTGGTCCTCTGGCCTCGGGGTGAGTCGTTTACCCACTGTGCCGTTAATCGGATAACGCTCACCGCTACTGTCACCCCTGACATATAAAGACTGCCCCGATTTTTGACGTACACCATGCCACCCCTTCGTCCCTGACTATGTCGACCCTCAAGAGGTCCCGCAGGAGAGAGCTGGTGTTGACCCCCTCGTTCGCAAAGGTCATCAAGGCAAAGATCTCCAACGCCATCAGCATTGGCAAGGCTAATCCTAAACCCCCTGCTGGTTCTACAGGTGGATCGTCCTCATCGGTAGTGTGAGCACAGGATCTTATCGCTGAACTTTGTTTATCGTCCCTCGTGCTAACGGTGATCATAAGTCCTCCTAGCCGGGGATCTAAACCAAGTCTGATCTCCAAACGCACCTCCGTTGATCTTTCACAATCACATCGCGTTCGCTCTCCATCCCACACCTCTACTAGAATCTTGGCAGGCAGCCGCAGGGAGAGACCTGTCCACACCAATCCTTACCGTCGCCCCCACCCGATCCACTTCCTCCCCCCCGAAGTCCTCGCACACATCTTCCACCTCGGATCATGCGATCCCTCGGAGCTCGGCGCACTCTTCCCCCTCCGCATGTCTCACGTCTGCGGCGCATGGAGAGACCTCGCCCTGAGCACGCACACCCTCTGGCAACGCATCACACCCGACTTGCGACACCGGCTCTGGAAACAGTACATCCGACGATCGGCCGCGTGTTTGATTGATGTCTCGTTGACCCGACCTTCGCCCACCCCCATACACAAGTACAACAACCTTAACGCTCACCGGGTCCCACCTTTCGATGCGAACAACGTCCAATGGTACATGGGTCTCGTTGCGCCGCACATCCGACGTTGGAGGTCGCTTACGATCAAGTTTGACCAATACTCCCCGTTCCTCTGGAATGCCGCACTCAGTCCGTGTTGTGCCTCAGGTGGAGTCTCATCGGCGTCTGTTCAAGCCTGGAACCTCGAAGAACTGACGCTACTATACCCCCGGAACGATGACAACAAGGAATTCCTGTTATTCGGTGGTGTAGCTCCAAGATTGACAAGGGCAACGATCACTGGCATACACCTCAACTGGAGCCCGGGGTTATTTGCCCACCTGGTTCGTTTGGACTACCGCCATCACGGATTCACGAGCGGGTGGGAGAGTGTGGCCGAGGTTTTGAATATGTTGGATGTGTCGAGGAGGTTGAGGGAGCTGAGGATCACCTTCGATTCTTCCACCATGGGAGGGGGAGGATGGGATTATTATCCCACCATCTTTCCTCTTCGGCACGTCGGGATGTCGTACCTCCAGCGATTGACCATCTCCGCAAAGTATGATGTACCCCTGGAGATGTCAACGATCTTTGGGTATCTCCATATGCCCGTGTTGCGATTGCTAAAGTTGCGGGACAGCGGGCGTGCGGGGCGGGTGTTTGGCGGTCTCAAGAGCTTTTCGAGATCCCTGAGGCGACCGAGAACATTGGAGGTCGTCGATATGGAATGGGGGTGGTGCGAGAAACGGTTTGTGGGGACTTTCGAGCAGGTCAGGACGGTGATTGTGGATGGCGCCTACTGTTGAATACCTTTCAACGTCTCATATCTTCCGTTCAGTAACTTATGTGTGTGTACCTTTACCTGCATGTTCCGCGATGTAGCCATATTATCATGTATATGCCGAATACCTTATGGACCCTCCCTAATTTACATCTTGTCTTCTACCCCCCACCACTGCTCTAAACGTTTGACGGAGAAGTTCGCCGATACACTGTTTCAAGCATGAGCTCTGATGCCCCGGGCGAGGACGGAAAGGATTCCCCCGTACAAATTACAGAAGGTCCGTCGAGAGTTTCCGCCGTCCGCTGAAGTCGCGTCGCCACCACCGTTTTGACCTGGACTCCTATTTTCTGTGGCCACCTTTGTTATCGACGCGTTCTTTGATCTTGAATTCGCGTTTTCGTGTCCGAACCTCCTTGTGGACATCCTATCGGTGGAGAGTAGCCGAGGCCGCTCTATATGATAGGCAAATTAGGTTATGGGGGCTTGAGGCCCAACAACGGTGCGTTCCGTTCCCCTTGGATCTTCTCGCGCTGAACCGCGCTGAACATGGTGGCTTCTGGTACATAGGATGAGAAATGCCACCATTCTTATGCTCACAATCCGGGGGTTGGCGACGGAAGTTATTAAGAATATCGTCCTTGCTGGCATTGGGAAGCTCATCATCGCGGATAACGAGGACGTGAAGGAAGAGGATCTTGGTACAGGATTCTTCTTCAGGGATGAGGACGTTGGGCAGAAGGTGCGTTTCGTGAAATTTCACTCGCCGTTCCGCCGCCTCCTGTTACCGGAAAGCTTACGTATCACCGCTAGAGGGTTGACGCAGCCAAGTCGAGGATCGAGAGTCTTAACCCACTCGTCGTTGTTGAGGCGGTTTCATCGTACGATGATGAGTCATTGGCCAAGCTTGTCGAACTAGTGGATTTGGTTTGCGTGACGGAGGAAACTCGGGACGGGATCGTGAGTTCGACCCCGTAACCACTGATCCAGCGGTTTTTGACCTGAAATTTACAGGTGGGGCTGAACGAGAGATGCCGGACCTCGGGGAAAAAATTCTACGCCGGAGGGACATACGGGTTGCTCGGATACATATTTTGTGATCTTCAGGATCATGAATTCATCTCACCGTACGATTTCCAAGTGTTACTCTGCCCATGGTCTGACTACGATGGCTCCAGGAACCGTTCAGGGAAGAAGGATGGCAAGGGCCTTAGGCTTACGTCGCGGTTCACCTCGCTGCGAGAGGCACTGAAATGGCAGTGGAACCTGAAAGCTAAGCGTGAAGTGAAGGAGATTAATCCACATTTGATTTTCACATTGCTGGGTACGTGATTCCACCTTCGCTTCGCGTGCCGGATACGCGTGTGCGCCTCGTTGCCGAACCTGTCCTGATCGGCTCTGTCCCGGATACGATCAATTTTTGGGGGTCGAATATAGCCCTGTGGGAGTTCCAAGTACAACACCAAGGCGAACTGCCGTCCCAGCCAGACCAAGCGGCGGAACTTGAGTCCGTCCGGGAGACCCTGATCAGCGAGAGGATTACGAATAAATCACTACTCAAGGGATCACCCAAGGATTTGATCGCGTTAGTTCAACTTTCTCAATCCCATCGTGGAGTGGACTGAGACGATCCCCTGCTCTTGGACACATTTCTAGGTCGCTCTCGACGACGGCTGCGCACGAGTTCTCGCCCGTTTGTGCCGTAGTTGGCGGAGCATTGGCACAGGACATCTTGAACGCGTTGAGTGCGCGAGAGGCACCGATATCTAATTTGTTCGTGTTTGACGGAACAACAGGCAGTGGCCATACTGCAATGCTCATGAACCCGCCCTCCCAGTAGCCATTATTTGTGCTGTACCGTAGTGCACAGAATTTATTCTCGATTTTCCCGCATTTTGGAGGGTATTTTGGAGGATTAAGAGGATTAAATATATGCGCTCAGGTGGTTGTCAAAACAGGCGCCAATCCACCACACGCGCTTGAGGGTGGTTCAACTTTCCTTCTTCCTCTCATTAACCTCCCCGGCCGCGAACACGACATCCACGACACCGACGACGGCGACCGACGCTTGACTTCGATAACCTCCACGATGTCTGCTCCTCCGCGACGAGCAAATGGCCCTCGGCAGTATTATTCCGTACCCCAAAGCCCCGCTTCAACCTCGCAGTACACCCAGTATACTGGTTACTCCCAGTCCCAACCCCAACCAAACCCCAATCGTCAACACCGTAAGACAAGGCGTCAGATACGTCGCGTACCTCCACCAACGACTACCGCCAGTCGGTCGTCCCATGAGTCCCGCACCCACGAGTCCAGGAGAGGCGAGATGGCCCACAGCGTAGCCACAGGTGCCATCGGTGGCGGCTACGGCCCCTATTCCGTCAGTATCTCCTCCATCAGCGACATCATCTGTCTACTCAGATCTCTAACTCTGATTTACCCCTCTAGTACAACCCTCGGGACTATGGACCGGGTACGGGGCGCTTCACCGCCAGTGCGAACTCGGACACATCCATAACATCTACGAACGAAAAACTCGTCTCCTCAAGCGTTGGGCATCAGCAGCAAACTTCGTTATCCCACGCGGATCATGAACAAGACCGGGAGCGGTACAGGATATACCAACAACAACAGGCACAGAACGCACACACGATCAACACAAACACCGTGCCTTACATTTGGGATACCAAGGATCCTGACCTGGACGACGCACTCCACAATCCAAACCCAATCCGCGATGCCAAATTGGACCGTTCGTTTACCCTATTCTCTGCTCGAGGTTGGGCAAACGTTTCGGCTCTATTTATACTGTCTTGCGGTCTCCTGACACTGTTCGGCGCATACCCGATCATAGACGCCCTAACCAGGAACCCTCCGGAGAGCAGTGGATTTAACTCCGTCAACGGTACCGGCCAAATCAACAAACTGCCCAACTTCCCGGCGATAGTCGATGATGCTACTCCGTCCGACGCATGGACTCGCGTCGGTGCGGATGGTAAATCCTATCACATCGTCTTCAGTGACGAATTCAACCGCGATGGAAGAACGTTCTATCCCGGAGACGATCCGTACTGGGAAGCCGTGGACCTCCACTATTGGCCAACTGACGATATCGAATGGTATGACCCTGGCCAGATCACCACCGAGGGCGGGAAACTCGTGATTACCATGGAACGCAAACCGAGCCACAACCTGAATTTCGTCAGCGGGATGTTACAGGGGTGGAACAAGTTTTGTTTCACGACGGGTTATGTCGAGGTCAGCGTCAGTTTGCCCGGAACAGTCAATGCCCAAGGATTCTGGCCCGGCGTGTGGAGCATGGGCAATCTTGTAAAAACTTTACGATACTTCATCTTATTTCTTGGCTAACGCTGTCGAATTAGGGACGGGCGGGATTCGGTGCTACGACTGAGGGAATGTGGCCATACAGCTATGACTCTTGTGACCTTGGGACGTTCCCCAATCAAACCGCTGCAGATGGAACTCCGCCAGAGGCCAAAACTGGTGGAAATGGGGGCGGTCCGCTCAGTTACCTCCCTGGCCAAAAAGCCAGTGCATGCTCCGTAAGCGATTTTCACTTGGCTTGGCGAGTGTATCTGAGTGTCCCCCGTTCTAGTGCCCTGGATCAGATCACCCCGGCCCTTCAGTCAACAAGGGACGTAACGCGCCAGAAATCGATATCCTTGAGGCCCAAATCGACACAAAGAATCGCCGAGGCGAAGTTTCACAGTCGTTCCAAATCGCCCCCTTCAACTACAAGTACCAGTTCGATCAGGACCCCCCTGCCACGACGATTTTCAACTCTTCGAACACCCAGATCAACTCGTACAAGGGTGCAGTGTTTCAACAGGCTGTCTCTGGCGTATCCTATATCAGCAGCCAAAACTACAACAATACGGCCTACGCCACCTATGGGTACGAGTACTGGTCGAAGCCCTCACACAGGTCGGACGGATATATCACTTGGTTTTCGGAGGGCAAACAAACTTGGAAGATCACTCCAGAGGCAGTTGGCGCGGACAGTACCGCCAGGATCAAAGAAAGGATCATCCCAGAGGAACCTATGGTAGGTCTTGCCTCCCATCAGTTTGTTGCACCCGTGCTGAGTATTCCGTCACAGTACTTGATTATGAACTTCGGCATGGCTGGTACGTACTCCACCTTTGGATTTACCTGCAGACTCCTGACGTCAGTTCTACAATGCAGCTGGATTCCAAGCCATTGACCTGGCGAACTTGGTGTTCCCAGCGAAGATGTACGTCGATTACATCAGGGTATACCAGCGCGACGACGCCCCTGGAATTGGGTGTTCACCGGAGGACTACCCCACGGAAGATTATATCAACAAGTATGAATTTTATCATTCTGCTTCGATCGCAAGGTGCTAACCAGGAAACAGACATTTGAACGCATATTCGAACCCTAATCTCACGACGTGGAACCAAGCTGGGTACTACTTCCCGCGCAATTCGTTATACAACGGCTGCTAGATGAATGACACGACTCGCCCAAATCCCTTTACCCCGAGTCCTCGGGATCCCTTTACGTCGACCACGATGTAACAGTATTCCACCTTCCACCACCCATCTTTCACACCATACTCCGCGACCGTACCGACAGATTCCCCACAATTCACGGTACCCACGACCACCACACCACACAATCACATGACGCATCTATCCCCACGTATCGACCTTCAAGCATACGCGCATTGTTGCCATATCCACGACACAACTACCCCTCCATGAATTCGGTTCTTCCCTGCTTTTTGTTTCCCATGCTGTTTAGATTTTTCGCGCCGGCAACGGACTAGTACTTTTCTCTCTCGCGACACCATTACTGCGAATCGAACCCATATCGGTTAAATTCTGACTCTTGTACACCTTAGCTCGTAGGGTTGGAGTTGACTTCGCCCATACGCCGGTACCTTGTTCTATCCTCGCTGTCACTCGAGTTATGTTGCACCTGCGGTGGCCGATGCTTTGAATTGAGTAGAAAAGTTCTGTCACGCTGGCCGTATCTCTCTCTCTCCACTCCCAACGCCAGAGTGCTGATGTGGTCGGCGGTGTTAACCAAGAGGCACTCTACAATGAGTGAGTGATGAAAAGCTTGAACGACCCACACGGAGGGATCGGTACGGTTGACCGATACTTAGCGGGTTCAATAACATCAAGGGTATCCCCTGTCCGAAGCATGGATCAGGGGAGAGTTCGACACATGGGGCAATTGGGTGGCTGAGCCCAGCAGGGCGCTCCAGACCGGATACCCACTGGCTGGGCCTCTGGGAAATCAAACGCCAAACAACCATGGAGATGTCTCAGACTGAGGGCTACCTGTGGCCTGGAGATGAAGTATCAGCGCAGGACCTCCTTTCCGAAGACACCGACCTTGCAGCTGGTTATACTGGACATACGGAACACGGTGGCGGCCTGCGGGAATCGTCTCTTGCTGTTCCACTCGCTCTTTCCGCGGTGTCGCTTTTCACTATTTTAATCCGTTCTGCTCTGGGACGCGTGTCGTATTCAACGAAGGGAGAGCGAGAAGGAATCACAGTCGGTCACGCGCATCGCCACGGTACAAAAGCTGGGCCAAGAGAGTGCGCCGCTCGCGGAGGAGTGGCTATCTTTGGATACAGGCTCCTCCGACTTGTGGTTTGTTTGGCTCTGGTCCGGCTGAACGCGTTTACTTTCGTCGACCGTGTCCAGTTGGGAATGCTCGGGGTATATGTACGTGGGAAATTCACCCGCGCATACGCCCAGTCCTGACAACGAAAATTTACAGGTGTACACATCGCTTTTAGCAGCGGTAGCCACGTTCGCTCGACCCGGGATCGCAAAATTAGTCAATACCCATGCTACCTGGAATCTCTTTGGCACATGGGTTGTGTATGTATGGAGGGACGTGTATCCTTTGGGAACGTTTACACTCCAGCCTCTTGATATCGAAGAGGGATGGTTAATGTGGACCAAATTCGGGTTGCTCTCAGTTGCCGCCGTGTTCGTCCCACTCTTCGTTCCAACAGAGTACATCCCTCTCGATCCCGAGGTCCGTCACTTTGAGCACCACGACGTATTGTTCAAAATGTGTCTGAAAGTACTTACCATAGGACACGCAATTAGAGCCAAACAAGGAGCAGACTGCTTCGTGGGCATCCTTCGTATCCTATTCCTTCCTGGACGATTTTATTTGGAAGGCATATAACGTGCCCCACCTACCAGCTGACGAGTTCCCTCCGCTTGCGGATTATGATTTTGGATCCAACCTCATGAAGAAGAGTTTCCCTGTGAGTAACAAAATGAATGACGTTTTCTCTTTTTCAACTCGTTCACTCCTGCATGTAACTTCCCTCCTCAGTACCTGGACCCGCAATCGGGGCGGTTTCGGGGCAACCTGCTTTGGGGACTTTTGAGGGTTTTTCGAAAAGACTACATCATCATATGTACCCTCCTCGCTGTAAAGGTAATGGTCCTCGCCTTGAACTCTACCGCGCGGTCCTGAGTGAATTCTTCCCGCAGGCAATATTAAACTTTCTTAGTCCTTTGTCGATCAACCGGCTCCTTACATATCTCGGGGATGGCGGGAAGGATGCGGTTGTGCGACCGTGGGTTTGGATCCTGTTCCTGTTCCTTGGACCCGTGGTAGGCTCCATCATGCATGAAGGGTATGTTCTTTCTTCCCACTCCAAATTCAACTAGATTCCTGATGCATCGACCGATAGGTATATATTCATTATAGTGTGTCTGTGTCTCGTGCCACTTGTGGACTGACGGGGCGAGACACCCACGCGCAGGGCAGGGCATTCACCCAATGCCAGGCTATAATGAGCCAGCTAGTGTTCGAGCACGCGCTGAAGATGCGAGTCAAGGCCGAACCCTCCCCATCCACCAAAGAAGAGGGAACGAAATCTACACACCTCGTCGGAAAGATGACAAACCTCGTGACAGCCGATCTGAACGACCTCATCGATGGGAGGGACTTCCCGCTTATCCTGGTTTACTTTCCGATGCATGTGGTGGGCTGTGCCTGGTTTCTGTATAAGATCTTAGGATGGAGGTTCGTCCCATGAGAAATTCTGGTATTTGAACTACTTCTGATTTCCACCGTCCAACAGCGCCATTGTCGGAATGATGGCCATCGTTGTGCTATCACCCGTTCCCAGGTATCTGGCCGTAAAGTTACAAACAGTCCAGAGAGGGAAAGTGAAGAAGGTAAGCTGCGGCCTTCAGCAAGCTATGCCACTGACCGTTGGGGACCATACACAGACGGATGCTCGCGTTCAGGCTGTTACGGAAGTTATGAACGTCATCAGGATGGTGAAAATGTTCGGGTGGGAGAACAAAATGAACGACCGGGTTGCCAAGCTCCGCGAGGAAGAGCTAGAGTATCAGAGGAGGAGGCTACTCCTTCAAGCCTTCAGCACGATCGTTAAGTAGGGATATCTTCCTCCCATAGTGCTTGAGTTGTCAGTTGACCCCACTTCTAGCTTTTTCATCCCGATTCTCACGATGGTTGTTTCGTTCGCATGCTACGTAGGTTCCCTTCGTGACCTCGTTCGCGTATACCTCACGAAATTCCTTGGTAGACCCTCGTTATGAAAGAAGAGTTGACAGGTACGCTATCTGTTCGCTGAGAACGATACCTGACTTCGCGCCCTGCACTTGTAGCCGCGACGGTCTTCTCTGCAATGTCTGGTGAGGGTTTTGAAAAGGACTTTTAGTCGTACTCTAACGCGGGGAATTGGACAGTGTTCGATATTTTGCGGAACCAGATGAACATGGTCGTCAAGACGATCCCGCGGATTATTCGGACTAAAATTACAGTCGACCGCTTCAACGACTTCCTATGCAGTGTGAGCGATCCAGATGTTCTCTGACGACGGAACCTAAGTGATATGTGACAGACTGAGCTCCTCGATACCTTCGACCTGGCCAGGGAGAGCGCCATTGCTCATTCAGACGTGCCAAGCACCCCCTCGCTCATCGGTATCCGCAACGCATCTTTCACCTGGTCCTCCGAGTCCACAGGAGTCATCACTCCCGGTTCCTCTCGTCGAAACTTCAACCTCTGGATCGAGCATGAAGTCGTCTTCAAGCAGGGCAAAATCAACTTGATCGTCGGACCCACCGGTTGTGGAAAGACTTCCCTTTTGATGGCGTTGCTCGGGGAGCTGCACTACATCCCTTCCGGACCGGATTCGTGGTTCAACCTTCCCAGGGAGAACGGCGTGGCCTACGCCGCTCAAGAATCTTGGGTCCAGAACGAGACTATCCGCGACAACATCTTGTTCGGTTCAGAGTATGATGAGGTCAGGTACCGCAAGGTTATCCACCAGTGCGGGCTGAACAGAGATTTGACGCTGTTTGAGGGGGGAGACAAGACCGAGGTTGGAGAGAAGGGGTTGACGCTGAGCGGAGGACAGAAGGCGAGGGTGACGCTCGCTAGAGCCGTTTATTCGCGAGCCCAGGTATTGATCTTGGACGACATCCTGGCTGCTTTGGATGTACACACGGCGAAGTGGATCGTAGGAAAGTGCCTTGAGGGTGACCTCGTTCGGGGGCGAACTGTTCTGTTGGTTGTACGTGCTTGCACCCTGTCCGGGGACAGTTGGGCTAACCTGACTCTAGACCCATAACATTGCTTTGGCCGGACCTGTGGCGAATTTTGTCGTTTCCCTCGGACATGACGGCCGGATATTGAGTCAAGGAACATTCTCGGAGGCTCTCAAGTCTGACAAAGCGCTTCTCAAGGAGGCAAACATTGAGAAAGAGGGAGTCACTGAGACTAGCGAGGCCTCTGACGACGTCCTTCCCGAAATCCTTGAGGGGAGGGGAGGAAAGCTGATCGCGACAGAAGAAGTCGCAGAGGGGCACGTCGGTTTTCAAGCTCGTGGGTGGTAGTATTTCTGCCAATGTGTGGCACGGTAACTGATCTAGGGGCTCCAGTGAAAATGTATCTCTTCGGAATGGGTGGTATTTCGCCCATCTTATTTTGGGCTGCTGTTGTTCTTTGCTGGGGTCTCGGGGAAGGCGTTTTAGCACTCGTGCGTGTTATGCTATCTGCTCCTTTCCCTCTGGTTTACGGTTTCTCGCTGCAGCAAACGTGGTATCTAGGTGGGTATCCCGGAAGCTGTCTTTTGTCACGCAGCTAACCGGTTTCTAGGGTACTGGGCTTCACAGTACGAAAAACTGCCGGCTTCGGACGTTTCACCGCTTAGGTATTTTCACAACCTCTCGCGGGTACTACACATCCTCAATCACTCTAGATATCTCCTGGTATACACCTCGTTGCTTGTAGCAGCGACGTGCGTCAATGGCTCTGCGACGATCACCTACGCTTTTGGGTCCCTGCGTGCCTCCAGGGTTTTGCACCGAGGGCTGATATCTTCAGTCGTGTCAGCAACGTTCAGGTGGCTCGATTCCACACCCGTTGCTCGTGTCATCTCCAGGTGCACTCAGGATATCCAAGCAGGTGACTGAACATCGGGATGGTTGTTGTCTGGGGCTGATCGGTTTGCACAGTTGACACCGCGGTTTCTGACACACTAAGCACCTTGATTGGGCTCAGCCTGAGTATGCTGGCGAAATTCGTCGCCGTCTTAACCTTCTCACCCATTTTCTCTGTTCCTGGCATTGTGGTTTTAACGGTTGGCGGTTGGATCGGACAAATGTATATCAAAGCGCAACTCTGCGTCAAACGCGAGATGAGCAACGCTCGATCCCCGGTCCTTTCTCACTTGAGTGGCTCAGTGGCTGGAATAGGTCCGTGTTTGGGCAGTTTTTTTATTTCAGCCGGGTTCGTTGACGCCTCGCTCAGTTTCTGTTCGTGCGTATTCGGCGGAAGAGGCATTCAAGAGGGAGGTATGTGGTTTTGAATTTATCTGGTGTACGCTTCTTAAAGTTGTAGGAACCTTGAAGTCCCTCCGCCGGATAGATAATTATACTCGGGCAGCTCGGACGCTGTACAATCTCAACAGGTGGATAAATGTCCGGGGAGACGCGATCGGGGCGGCTTTCGCCTCTGGCCTAGCTGCATACCTTGTGTATGGAACCGGGGCAATCGATAAGCCAGGATCTGCTGCTAATATCGGGTTTTCGCTGAATATGGCTGGTATGTAACTCACCTGTACTTGTCGTTGTCTCACCCGCCTAATCTTCCACAGCCGGTTTCAGCGGTCTTATTTTGTGGTGGGTTCGGTCTTTAAATGCATTCGAAATAGCCAGTACGTCTCGTATTTTGAACACTCGGTCCCAGTCTCTCACCCTTATCTCAAGGCAATAGGTACGTGACCCGCAAAGGTGGAGCTTAGGAACTAAATCTCGGTAGCCTGGAGCGAATTCATGAGTACGCGAACATCGAGCAGGAGCCCAAGCCGACACCCGAGGGCGTCCCTCCTGCCTATTGGCCCGCCAGCGGAGAACTCGTTGTCAAGAACCTATCTGCTAAATACAGCACCGACGGTCCCGAGATTCTCCATGCTCTCAGCTTCCACATCAAGTCCGGTGAACGTGTCGGTGTTGTCGGCCGTACTGGAAGTGGAAAGAGCTCATTGACCCTTGCGCTGCTCCGATGCATCTTCACGGAGGGAAACGTCATCTACGACGGCGTTCCGACGAGCAAGATCAACCTAGACGCTTTGAGAACGAACATCACAATCATCCCGCAGGTTCCGGAGTTGCTGAGCGACACGCTCCGGGGGAACTTGGATCCGTTTGGCCAACATGACGACGCGACTCTCAACGAAGCCCTCCGTGCTGCCGGTCTATTCTCCGTCCAGAACGAGGACGACGAAGGAAGGATCACGTTGGAGACAGCCATCTCGAGCGGTGGTGGGAACCTTTCGATCGGTCAACGTCAGATCTTGGCACTCGCCAGAGCCATTATCCGTCGCAGCAAGCTTTTGATCCTGGATGAAGGTGAATCATCGGCCGGACGGTTTGTCATTCAAGGTTTCTTGCTCACGAGACTTTTGTTTATAGCCACTTCGGCCATCGACTACGAGACGGACAAAGTGATCCAAAATTCGCTCCGTACAAACCTAGGATCGGATGTGACGCTGTTTACGGTCGCCCATAGGTTGCAGACCATCATGGACGCTGATAAAATCGTACGCGACCTTAACATTGTTCGTTCGCCTTTCTAATGTTGACCGATTTGCGCAGATGGTCCTTGACGCCGGAAGCATCGTCGAATTCGGCGAACCGAGTCAGCTCCTGAAAATCGAGGGCGGCAGGCTCAGAGCATTGGTAGATGAGAGTGGCGACAAGGGCGCCCTTTATGAGATGGCCCAGTGAATGTCCTTTCGTGTTTTGCTGCTCCGTGTGAATTCCATCCCTCATATTTTGTGTTACTTGTCCCACGAGGTGTTGGATAATTTAGAGCGACACTCATTCAGTGGGGAGGATTACATAGTATGCGCGTGTTCGCTGGGTCGGCCGTTAACCGCTCTCGGCCCTCCCTGCCTTCGGTCCTCCATCCACGGGGAATATCTGTATTGTCACATGGGAGAACGGATACCCACGCGATCACGAAACATAATCCCCCCTCATGGTGAGCAGGAGAGACCGATGTGACGGATATGGTTGGTGCGAGAGCGGCTTGTGGGACAGAAACACAACCTACCGTGGCGCTGTCTGCAGTTCACCTGCACAGATAGGGGAAGATCTATACAAGAAAATCCCGTAGTAAGTGGGAGTGCACCGTTTTTGACTTTACATAGACACTAAGAACCGGCGCGGGGAGACGTTACGGCGAGTAGACATTCCTTCCCATGGAACATTGGCCACCACAACGATGTGGTCTGGTCGTGCAGGTGGTCTACGACGATGTCGAGTATCTCTGGTGGGAGAGGGCAGATCATCGTGGTTTGGGTTGGAACTGATAGACAAGCCCGACCAGGGTACAGACCCTGGTTAGAGGTACCGGTGTCGGCCTAGTCGGGACCAGGCTCGCCTCCCACCGTCCCCCCCCCACCAGGGAATATATATAGTATAGCACGCACCAGAGGGCCATCGGCTATGCGTCGTGTTTCAAACGTTAGGGCACCCCCCCTCCAGCGACACCCAATGTTGCCGGTGTGGAAGCAGCTCACAGGACGAAAGGACGATCCACTGAGTGACTGTCCGTACTAGTAGGCTACGGGGTGCGCATACAAATATCGACAGGCTTATATAGAGCAACTGTTTGGTCCCCGTCTGTTGTGTTGGTCATGGATTTCGTCTCCAGACCGCAAATCTGGAATCGTAAACGGGGGCTGTTCCGCTCGAAATCACGCCGAGGGGGTCGGGGAAGAGTTGCAATCCCACCAACTGCCAGTGTCGTCCTCTATGTTCCGAGCCTCAGGTAAACCTTGGCCACTGATATCTTTCTATGGCGTGACCACTCTGTGTGGCGTTGTTTCTGTAGTTCATCTGTACATACGAGAGAAGACCTGTGGGAGTGCGAGAACCCACGATATAAGATCCTAGACACCAAGAACCGGGTGGGGAAACGGAACACAGCGAGTATATATTCCCTCCCCTGACGCTGCGGTCCTGGTTAACGCCCGTACTCGACCAGGTCGACGAGCCCTCTCTTTGTAAGCTCCGGCAACAGACTCGACGCGTAATACCTTATATCCATCTTTCTCAACCCTGCCCCATACGTTATCCCCCCTACCTCATACGTGATCCCCCCCACCTCATACGTGACTTTTGGACGGATCGAATGCGAAGCCCAAAATTGGACCAACAGGCGGTCCAGGTCCTGCCATTGCTGGCAGCGCAGTTCCGCGATCTCGAACTCGAAGGTGTTAGCATTGGGTCGCACGGTGATCCGTTCGAGGTTGCTGGATTCGGCGGTTTGGAGCGCCTCGGTGGTCCATTGCACATTTGACCGTCCACATTGGAACACCAATTGTTTGAGTTTCGTGGCGGCGGACAGGTTGAACGAACCCGCCGTGGACAGAACTGAGTGCAGCGGTAAGGTGTCGATCAGGCGCCGGGAATAATAATAACACCCACCTCGGAGGTGATCAGAAACGTCAAGAGATTCGAGAGTATCGGAACACCTCGACACCAAATCCGTCGTCGACTTGAAATCTATTTCGTCGTCGACACACAACACGATCTTGGTGAAGTTGAGACCATTCGGGAGGTCCAACAACCGACGCGTGATACGGCCCGTTCCTCCACCCACACTGTGCAGCTGGAGAGACCCGGTGAGTCTTGGCGAGGTCGAAGGAGGGGTCCATTCGTCAACTCCGTTCCAATAGCTGAAACGGAACAATGCTAAATCCTCGAGAAGGGGGAATGAACACACGAGGTCGAAAACCTCGGAGAGTCGGACGCAGGCAAGCTCCAGGCGGAGGGATCTGATGGTGGGCGATAATCCGTGGAATGCGACGAGGGAGACCGAACCAGCGCTGGGCTTGAAGCCCAGGGTTAAGTGCGCGACGTTGTGGAGGGGAAAGCGCAGATCCGGCGGGCCACGACCAGGCCTGCATTGGCGAGGAGCCAGCGGCCGCGAATTGTGAGGGTCCGAGTGTAGTGAGCGGGGGAGTTTTTGGGATCCGGAAATGTGTGAACCCATCGTTCGGCGGATGTGGCTTTGAACTCGATGCGAGCGAAAAGGGGGATCCGGAAGCGGAGAAGCCATGTTTTGGAAACGAGGCAACAGGATCTCAGCGCGGTTGGTTGGTCGTCCAGGTGGTCGACGATGAGATCGATTATCTCTGGTGGAAGGTAGCTGCTCATCGTGGTTTTGGTCGAGTTTTCATCGGAACTCCCCCCCGTCGAGTCCAGTGATCGAGTTCAGGTGAGAAACTCCACCCGGACAGGGGCGTAAACATAGGCTCGAGTCCAACCTCAAATTCAGAGGGAGGGAGGAGGGAGGAGGATGGGAGGCGTTCAGGGGGAGGGAACCTCTTGTAAACATGAGTCTCCCTTTCTACCGGTCCGAGTTACAACGTCGTCGTATGATGATGCGCTGACCAGTTCTTTCTGGTCATATTTCTCAACGCGTCCCTTTGTGATTATTACTAGCCTCTGCCACCAGCACCCGATTAATTTTCACGTTGGATCCAACTGCCGATTGTCGTGACCGCCCACCCGACCTCAAGACCTCGCTCAGCTCAATTCAGAGCACCCTCCCTCTGAACCTGAGGGCGAACTCCAAACTATAGGTGTGGACCACGCCATCCCCGCCATCGTCCAGAACAGTTGCTCGACACCTTGGGACGCCGCTGGTGCGCGCGTTTACCACTCCCAAAATCAATGTTGATTGTACCGCGCAATACACACTAGAGGTAGCGTTTTTCTGAGGTTACGTTGGCGCACCCCCCGCAACGTGGATGTGGCTGCGCGAACCAAAAGAAGCGAAAGGGTTTTCATTTTGGTCAATCGGACAATTCGGACGCAGACCGAGGTTTCTGTTTTTCGGTCCTGACTCGGAGCATAAAGTCAGTCTTTGAACGTCGGGGAGGCCGTCGAAAAATCGGGACTTGGGCTGGACACAAGGTAGGCACCGATGTATTGGACTATATAGATGGGAGACATTCGGTCTCGATCGGTTTCCATTTTTGCCGGTCAGCTGGCGGTTCTTCCGGATGTGGACGGTGAAGATCAGAGCGCATTGCGACCCAAGTTTGCGAACCGGTAGAAGTCGGCAACCAGGTAGAGGCTTCCTGCGAGTACAACCAGTCCACCATCCCCCGAGACACTAGCTGCCCAATCCAACGCATCAGATAAACCACCCTCTCCCTCGCCGGGAGACCACAGCTTGGCATGTGGGCAAAGTGCTCTGGCAGCATCATAAATCATCGAAGGTGGTTCGGCTTTCACCCAGGGCATATCGTCTGGAGGGGAGAAATGGAGAGCCGCAACGTTCACCGTTACGTTGGCGGGCGGGACGGCCAAAAGGGACGAGGAAAAGAGTGGAGCGAGCGTGTCGAGAGGTCGTTTGGGTGGAGAGTGGGATAGGCCGAGGATGTAGGTTATGCTGAACGGGTTGTTTGTGGTTATTGGACTGGGTAAAAGGGTAGCGATAAAATCCGCGAGTGTTTGAGCGGAACCCTGATTGTGAGCTCCGTCGACGAGGATGCTCTTCCCACTAGGTAAAGTGTGGAACGAGAGTCGTCCTGGCCAATTCGCCTTCGCAAGTCCAACGGCAAACGTCCTAGGGGTAATCCTCCCACCCAACTTGAGGTGCGAACACGATGGGTGGGTGAGAAGTTCGGAGACAATTGTCGAGGCAACTCCAAGGTTCGATAGTTGGTGTGAGCCATGGAGGGGTAGTTTCCCTTCGAGTGGTTCAGGAAAGCAGGGCAGTGAGATTGACACAGGGGTGTGGCCGTGAGGATCTTGATCTTCTGAAGGGAGGGGTTCGGTGGCTCGGACGAGATATCCTCCGACATCGTTCCCCAGCACGGCGTTTCTGACAACCTCCTCCACCTCGTGGAACTTCTGCCTCCCCAACACGAACGGTTTCCCTCTCCGCGCAATCCCCACCTTCTCTCTCGCGATCTCTGTCACCGTGTTTCCGAGGAACCCTTGATGATCCAAATCGACACTGGTCAGCGCGGACACAACAACGGCGTCGTCAGGTATCGCGTTGGTCGCGTCCAGCCTTCCGCCCATCCCAACTTCCATGACCACAATATCCAACCCCAACGTCTCAAATATCACCATCGCGGTGCTCGTCAAGACTTCAAATTTGGAGGCTTCGGCTCCGAGTTCTCGGTTCAACTTCTCGACTTCACCCCGGACTCGATCGTACACGTCAGCAGGAACTGGCTTGCTGTTGATGACGATTGAATCTCGGATGGATAGGAGGTGTGGACTGTTGAATCGGCCGACGGAAAGTGGGGGCGAAGAGGCTTGGAGGATGGAGGAGAGAAGAGCGGAAACACTGCCTTTGCCGTTGGTCCCCGCGATGTGGCATGTTGGCCGCCTGTAGGTGGGAAGGTGCGAGAGTAGGAGGCGAATGCGGTTCAAACCCAGGTCAATCGACATGTTGGGGTAGCGTGAATGGGAGGCAGGGTCACCTCAGCCCGATACGTATCCGATCTGGGGAGGATGAGTAATCGTGAGATCCAGAGAGAGCGCCGGAAGTAGTGTTGCCGCGAACTGAGCCGATCCGAGCCGATACTGAGCTGGCTCACTTCTGGTTTTCAAGAACGCCATTTATTTTGCCTATAAATGGGAATTATTTTCAGACTCAGCTGTCAAAAATTTGAGCCGACTCAGATCCGGCTCACATTTGGCTCGGCTCACAGCGACACTAGCCGGAAGCACAATCCTCGGTTTGATCGGAGCCAACCTCCGCAATTTCGCACAGGTGCCGGCGAGAAAATGAGTCGCAGGATCCACGGTGGTCGTTATTCCTGAATGATCACAATTTACAGCGCCCCAAACGCCAGCGGAGTTACAGGGTTACATTACATAGCGTAGTGAATGATAATGGTCATGCAAGGGTGTGAAGTGCGCGCAGTAAGCCGTAACCTACAACGCCGTTGAGGGCTTGGATGGGGTAAGTACGCCACACAGCGGTGTCGAGGTCGTTCGGGGCCCGAGAGGTACCAAAGCGTCGCCACGCTAGGAAGGGTCGCGTTGCCACGGAAAAGCGGGCCGTACGTGGTCCCGAAAAAAACCGGGGCGGCGCGATTTTATTCCTCCTTGTTGCTTCGAGCTTACAGCCCGGTACGGATTCTCAAACACTGGTAAAACGCTTTGGTCATGGCCAAAGGAATCCAAGGGCGAAATGAGCGAGTGCTGGCGTTTGGGTCGGCGGTATGATCCAACACAGGCGGGGGAGTGGCCGTGTCAAGACCAAACTATGTGATCCGAGCACGGCCGGTAGCATCCACAAGGACGTTTGACTGTGGGGTGTTAGCACGGTGGTGAAACGAGGTCTTGAGTGTTCACATACTCTCTTCCATGAATAATGTTACAGGAGTGGAGGTAGTTAAGGCCTTCAGGTGAGGAGGTATGAATGTCGCATCATGCAGTAGAAGGGACACGTACGAGACCTAGTCTGTCCGCGTCTGGGTGGCCCGTGATGTAGCCTGCCAAGTCCCCACCGGACATCCAATCAGAAATGAGCCGGAGAAGATCGACTGTGACACCAAGAAAGGGGAGGATGTTTGGGTGTTCCATGCGTTTCTATACCACGGTCACTCGATGGAAGGTCCGGGGTTTCATTGACACCGAGAACGGGAACCTGATGCTGAGAACGCACCTGCTTCACCTTCTGCGGGTCTCGCTCGGGGTACGTTCATGCAAGTTTAACGCGCACTTTCGAACCACCAAGGGATCTCTCAGACGTGGAATCAGAAGCAGGCGGAAGGTTAATGCCCCTCGAAAGAGCACATGATTTCGGTAACACCTTCTTGACCCCGTACACCCTTCTGAGCTCGTGCAGTATTTCCTAGATTGCGATGGTTGCAGGATCTGAGACACCAGCAAGAACCTACACCAGGTTTGAGCACAGAACGGAGAAATGGAACCTAGAAATTGACATTATCCAGGAGCCCGGCGGGCCACGCCAAATCCTCGGTTTGCAGGTTTGGAACAACGTCTCGATACTCGTCCCCACGAAGGATGGCGATAAGTTGTCTGTGAAACTCCCTGTTGAGGTCGTGGAGTCTCTGCAAAGAATTGGATATGGCCGTCGGGATGCCTTGGCGGGGCGACAACTTGCGGAGTCGGATGGTTCGTGGGCCAACGAAAAGTAGCGTATCGGATGCCTTGCTTGGTCCTCGAGGCTTTCGAATAGGAAGCGCTGGATGGGCTTCCGGTGGATCACAAGGATGGTGTTGGGCAGTGGGATCACGTGCATGAGCATCCGATCCAACGGAACGCGACCGAATGATCGGCGCAAAGTCCCACCTCAACCCCTCCGATTCCTCTCTTCCCCTATGGCGAAAAAACAGGCGAAGAAGAGAGGCAAGAAAGGTGAAAACGCCATGTGGGTCACAATTTCCCCATCGTGCGTCCATGTGTGCTTAAACCATCCACTCGCTGCTCCAGAACGAGACCCCCCTGGCGCCCTCCCCCGCCTGAGATAATTGGGATGATCCTCCAATTCCTCGCGACCGACAAGGCATCCCTACAGGCCTGCTCTCGAGCAGCGCGTGAATTCCGTCACGCCGCCCTGTCCTGCCTCGGCCGCCACCTCACCGTCGACACCTTCCGGCGCGTCAGGGAGTGCGCCCAGGTTGCTAGGGGTGCATTCCAACACATCCGCTCTCTTGATCTCGGCATCAACTTCGATAGGAGACCAATCTTGAGGATCTATTGGGATGATTACCTCGTTATCCTTGGAGTATTCGCCCGATATCGCACTCTGGACCGCCTTTGGCTCTCGGAAGTGCCCTTCAACCTCTTCCAGCCCGACCAGGAGGACCTCAGGGACACTATCGCTGCACTGGGCTCCACAGTGACCGAACTCGGGTTATACGGATGCCGTTTCTCCTCTTACGAGGAAATGGTATCTCTGATTCGCTCTTTCCCACACTGCGATTCCCTCTTCCTTCGTGACTGCGTTACCCGGGGAAAATCTGTTGTCAGAAACGCGTTCGCCGGGCTGCCCGAGCATGCCCTGAGCCTCAAAGATCTCCAGCTCTCCTCTTCCCTGTCGGATGAAACATTGATCGACATTTCAAAATTAATCGAGGACGCCGCCCTTGATGTTGGGTCGCTCACCTCATTGGTATGTGACGTAGGGTCTACTGAGAAAACCCGGCGCATCGCGGAGGCCGTCTCTGGATCCCCAGTGGAACAGTTCCAGATGGCGTGTGCAGAGCCGGGAGGTTTCCAAGGTGGGCGCACCACACAACTCTAAACGATGATGAGTCTAACATCAAGTCGAAGCATTCATGGGTCATTTTTCAGGGAGGTGGACCTTGAAGTCGCTGACCATCGGGCCGCAACTCCACAAGACGAACGCTCAGTTCTGGGAAGAAGCACTCAACGACCTTCCCCCGCTTCGCAGGGTGAATGATGTCACCATCATCTATAACTACACCGCGAACTATGCGCTCCATACCGATTGTTGGGAGTACTTCGACCGCATCCTCGCCAGCAAAGTTCTGTTTCCGGCCCTCAAATCCCTGTCGATCGAGACGAACACCGACTCACGGGGATCCTACTACATAGATCTTTCACTCCCTACAGTAAGAGCGACTCGGGGACTTACATTAGCGATCAGTGGGTCACCCGCGTTCGAACGAGACCACAGAACTGACCCCCTCATGATCCACAGGGTGGACATAGTAAACGCAATGAAGTTAGTGGATAATACTTATATGCGGTTGTAACGTCCCTTAGGGTGGGCGGCTGTGGCGTTGGGATTTCGCGCCCCAATGCCGCCACCAAAACGAATCCCAGATCTACGCAT
>Ga0307509_10000556_pt1 | contig 63846 bp, 73 predicted proteins | sample 10_EM_MG_FD_202245 | JGI IMG/M metagenome (GOLD analysis project Ga0307509, IMG submission 202245) | Populus trichocarpa ectomycorrhiza microbial communities from riparian zone in the Pacific Northwest, United States - 10_EM | ecosystem: Host-associated > Plants > Roots > Unclassified | place...
GGGTAGAACTAGTGGGGTGGTGAAAAAAAAAAAGCTTGGGGGGGTGGGAGCGAGGGGGTTTATCCTATCATACCTAACCAGGAGGCGAGCAATCTGTCACCAAAAATTCGGCAATTTCGACCAGATCTCAAATGTAGAACTTTTTACACCCTTTCAGAAAGTAAATTCTAGTCGAATTCCAGACAATCCCCGCGTGGGCGTTATAGTGGCAGCGTCTGCGGCGATAAACTTGTACTCGTACCTTCCTTTCGTTGGCAAAATAGACCAACACTAAAATACCGCTGGACCCGTGGGGACAAACAAACTTCGTGCTTGCTAGCTCAAGGGTACAGTACAATAGCCTCGAGGTCTCTTCGAAGCTAATAGCTTAAATCGATGTCGTCCTTGGCCCCCCTTTTCTCTGTCTTTATCTCTTCCTCGTTCACAATGTCTTTCTCCCTTCCCGTTTTCCGAGTCGAGTAGAGTTCCAGCGAGGGAGGGGAGTGTGTTGTTGGGCCCTTTTAAGAGAACCCCTTGTGCAGGAACAATTGGGTGGATCAGAAGCAAGATCGTCGTCTGATGACCATGAGATTATGAGGTAGGGGGCAGGGTAGAAGGGTATGTCTGCAAGATCGATTTGTCCGACTTTCCGGCTCAGAGACTTGGGGTAAATGGACAGAAATTCTCCTGTGAAAAAGTAATAATAACAAAAAAGAAACGAAAAGCACAAAGTTGTGGGAAGGCCCTCGAAATAAGATTATGAATGAGAGATGTACTGTATGAAGCGACAAGCTAGCTTTGGACAACCGAGTCTCCGAAATTACATGCATGCAGTCAAACTTGTATCCTGAGCATGCAAGCATCCACCCGTTGACATCTTGGGAGGGTCAAGCTAGACCGCACGAGGGTTTGAATCCCAAACCGATGTGGCAGAGGTATCATCTATTAGCAGGGTTGTGATAGTGAAGATCACCGTTTCTATTTTATTTTACCTTTCCCCTCGCCCCGTGTGGTGGCAGGGGTTGGAAAAAGTAAGGTGGCTGTATATTCGAATAGATAGTTTCCGGTGGGATATCGTGAAAACGGCGTCGGTGGGAAAAAAAGAAGCGATTTCTCTTCCTCTCTCCCTCTCCCTCTTGCTTACTTACCTACCCTCTCAGTCAATTATTCTCTCTTCAATATTTTACTCCTTCGCAGGAAGCAGCAGATAGACGTCTCCTCTGTCCTTCTATCCTCACTTTCCCTTCCCTCCTTGAGCCCCTCCATCCGCTTTCCCTTTCCGATGGCGCAAGACTTTTTTCCTTTTTTCCCATCCTGTCTAAGCCGAAGAAAGAGTAGAGCGAAAGCGAGTCACCAGGAGCAGCTCCACCACCACCACCACCACCACCACCACCAACCACCAGCACGCGCACACAAGTTTTTTTTTGTTCGCACCCATATTCTGATGCATGACAGGTACACTCACGCAAGGGACGCAGCGAGATTACTTGAACACCCTCTCCGGGCGGGAGAAAATAGCTGACATTACGGTACTTTACAAAAAACCGAATGTGAGAAAGAGGGGCAAAAGAAGTGACCCAAAAAAAGAATCTACGAATATACCACACACTAGAGATTTCGAGGAGTGAGAAAAAAAGCCGATGCAGGGCGTCATCCAGCATCAGCAATCATAAGCATAATACTCTTAATTTACAGTGGAAAAAACAAGTTGCTATCGCTGGTCAGTCTGGTTAGGCTTAGGCATCAAATGGAGCATCTTCCTGCCTAGTGATTAAGATCAAAGCAGAATTGAGTGAACGGTGACCAATGAGAGGGAATGAGAGATTGAAAGCAGTGACCAAGTCAATACTGACTGGGGTATGAGCAATGGGCATTACAGACCTGTCCCACCTTGTCCAAGTGATCCACTTATAATAATAATATCCATCCCGCCACTGGCTGTGCCCGCGGCTGGCATGACAATGCATGGGAGCGACGTCAAGGGTCTCCCTCCGTGCAACCTTACCGCCGGAACCAAAAAACCCCAAGAGGGGGCGAGGGAGGATGGCAGCAAAGCAACATGGAAGGAAGGAAAGCTGATAGGAAAGGGAAATGGGGACCCTAAAGAAACACCGGTATTTCTATCCCACGTTCGGAAATCTTATCAAGACAAAAAAAAAAGAGAAACAAAGCCCTACTTTCCCAGGAGGGGTTGTTGTACGAAGTCACATGCAGACGTTGTGAGATCTGCTGCTTGCGGGCCTAGTCGCAGATCATTGGCGCCACTGTGAAAGAGCGCCGATGCTTAGCACCCGAAAAAAGATTCGCCCAGAGCGTCATGTTCAACAAAAAAATAAAAATCTGCAAAGAACGGATCGGGTTAAACATGGAAGATAAATCAAAAGGAATTCCCAAGACAATGTGCGGTATTCGCAAAAAAGCCAAGGAACTGCTTTTTTTTCCTCCCTCCCCACAGGAAGAATGTCCCCAAAAAGGAACCTGCCCCCACCAGTCGAGCAACCAACCCCTTCCATCATGAATCTCCCCCATTACCACCTGAGACTCAGTGAATCCGTACCAGTATCCCCCAGCCGAGCAGGAGAATTGGTACCCGCTCTCCCTTTGTGGGCCTGTAATAACTATTCTGAAAGGGGTGCCAGTTCATGGCGCGGAGACACGAACAGAGTACGGTAGTGGTGTCCCATACAGTACCAAAGCACATCACAACATAGCGCATCGGTACTTGCGCGGCGGAGTTGAAATCGGGGCGGAAGTTACCATAGGAAAAATCCAGCTTCAACTCGGCCGCGGGAGCACGGTGGGAAAAAACAAGAAAAAAACAAAAAACAAAGACCACTTGTGGGATTATGGGGGAATAAGAGCACTAACCCCTGGCGTGCTGGTCAAGTGCTGAACCCCCCGGATAGGAATATCGTGTCTTTTCCCATAAACGAACGGATGACTGTGCTTTCAGCTCAGCCACCGCAGGTAGTTAACCCACCCAACAGCTTGGTTTCGTTTGATCAGGCCCGAAGTAGCATTAGGGCAGTTCCATTGCGTTGATCGAGCTAGTTGCCAAGGCTGAAAACGCCCTTTGAGCTGTTCTTTCCGTTGTTCTTCTGTGCGCCCACCCTTCTTACCCCAGTTTGGTCCACCGGACGGATCCGGGGAGTGCCCTGGCACTGCAGTTTGGCGAGCCTCCGTTCCAGGAAACAGGAGAGTTGTACCACTATGGGTTAGGGCAATTCTGCGCCTTTAGGCGGCACATTGGGAATACCCCGACTCCGTTGGAAATACTGGCACCGTACAGTACCGGTACCGGTAACATCGATACACGCATAGAAGAGGAGGGGAGGGGAGGGGAGTCTCCTGTGTGGACCCGAAAAGCCCAAGGGAGAAAGAACCAAAGAATCTCCTCAAAAGTAGAGCAGGTACTGGCACCCGTACTGGGCATTATCGCTTCGGGAGGAGGAATTTTTTGAAACCTGTGGAGCATATGAGGTGTCTGCTAACGTACAGTGCAGTGCGGCATCACACTAAACTTATTTCTTGCAGGCAGCGATGGCAACACATGTGAGAAACAAGAAGGGATCCTCCAAAAAAAGACAACATTGCAGGCAGGGAGGGACCATTGGAGCGCAAGCTTCTCACGGTACAATATAGATGGGAGGGGGAAAATAAACCACTCAAAGCATAGGCTCCGGTTCTGCTAACACCCTAATTCCCACATGTACCCTCCCACAACAATATCGCGAGCTGGAGGAATGGAGGAAAACTATTCAATTGGCTTCAACTCTGTGCGCCGACAAACATAGAGTAACAATGGTATCAGCATGGCATATGTCTACAGAACCTTTTTTCCTCCTCCTCCTTTTTTTACTTTCTTTTTCCTCCTGCATTCTTTTCTTTCCCCCCAAACCTGGTCATGTTGGTGAACCTGGTAATCGGGAGTCTCAAAAATTCTCGTAACCCTGCTTACAGACCCCCGTATGCCCGCTCTTCACATTCAATTTTTACTGTGTTCATCTGTCTTGTTTGTCGTGGCACCGATTCAAAATCACGGACAGGGGGAGCTCTCATTGGATACAGAATCGCCGCACCCACCAGCCGCCACCATTCGCCGCTATCATTCACCACCATTTCAGAATGCTCATGATATTTTGGTTGGTGTCTCCTCTATCATCATGTGTATTATTGCCCAGTTACGGTCATCTAGGGAACAAAGAAAACCACCCCGCTTCCGCCAGCACCGGTAGCCACCCAGAAACACTCACTGATTGGAGCTTCCCAGCACCATTTATACCTTATTACGCAGGAAGTGGGTTGGCAGGGACAAAGTCCAGGACGCATCGAGGCTTGGGGCCACATCTTTTCTTGTTTCGCTCTCTTTTTTTCTTCCCCTCTCCCTCTCGTTGTCGAACCCTGGAATATGGAGGGTTTAACCCGAGATACGGTACCATAGTCTACAAGTACAATGCTGCCCTCCCCAATCCAATTTTCCAAATTCTTGGGCTCGCTCCGCTATCTATTTCACTTGGCATGGCCCAAGAGCAGGTCCGTCCCGAAAAAATACCAGGACGCAAGGCTTGCTACACAAAATGATAAGGAAAGTGATAAGTTCGCATCTCCCTGGCCGACAAGCACGGTCGCAGAAAAGTGGACAGGCATCTTTACATTTTTCCCTGAGAAAAAAAGGAAAGGGGAATAGGGGAAAGAGTCTATGCATCCGTGCATCCCTCAAGTCACTAGCGCCCTAACCCAACAAGGTCAGGGTTGACAGGCGTCAGTCGCCTAACAGCTGCAACCGCGAGCTTGTTTTTTACCATGTGCAATGCACCATGAAACAAGGCTGAGGAAAAATAAAAAACGGAAAAAATAGTGCGATGCTCACGCACGGGGGACCACTTCGGTCAGCAGAGGCCCAACCTGTAACTTTGTCAGCAAACGGCCGAGGATTACCGCCGTTGGGTCAGTGCAGAAGGGGCTTTGTTACATACGGCGCCTGGCGTCTGAAATCGATCCTCCCTACGACCGAAGCCAACAATAAACGGCCCCCGACGACGGGGGCAAGTTTCTGGAGAAAGACTCTGTATAGAGCTACTTGGAATTAATTCTTCACTAATTCTATTACATTTGTTTTCCATAAAATGCGTATTTCCGGTAGTTGAGAATGGTAGAAGGTGAACACATACATGATTTATGCCAAGGCGCTGCTTTTTTGTATGTGCTCCAGAGCGAAAAAAAACACGTCTGGGGTATTGCAGAGATAGCGTTCCGCCAACAACCGTTCTAGACCCCACTGCCTCTAGCAAAGTGGAGAGTTCCTCGAGCCACTTTCTGAGATAATATGTGTGGATCGGTATTCCGTGTCCCTACGCCTATCCGAATACTAGCACTGGCACACGAGACGATCCACTCATGTGGGGCTTTTCGCCTGAGAAATGCGATGTTCGAGTGTCTACGGTAGGGGCCAGCTGCCGCTGGAGGCTTGTGGTGAACTTCTCGTTCCTCCAAGGTGGTGGATTCTTGGTGATCCTCAGGGAAACATGGGGATGTCCATGGCCGGTCTCCATTCTCCTCCGAATTCCAACCCCCCAATCCTCATTCGGGGGAATCGTTGGGAGATCTTAGTCTGATGGCATCCGGCAAGTTTTCTTCCACCGGTGCAGAAGAAGGGTGGGTCCCAAAGCTCTACGAAGAGAACGTTTGCACACATTCCTTTCTGCCCACGGGATATAATTCTAGCCCAAATCTATGGCTATGGAGGGGGCTCGATACGATACCGTAGCTTTCTGTAAAAGTGCGATCCGGTAGAAGGTAGATGAAGTGAGGGCTGGAGTGATTCTGGCACTGTACGAAGCTTTCCTGAGAGTGGAGGGAGTATTTGTTGGCCACCGGCTCAAGAAGTCTTCATCGCCGCCAGTATATTTGCTCAGCCGTGGAGACTAGCTTGTCTGTGCTGTAGGCATGGTTTATTCGTACCGAGGCAGCCCATGCCAACCTGCAAGGACTGAAGAGAGGGCTTGTGCAATATCTCCGCGTATCAGGCTTTACGAGAACTAAGCCTTCCACTGTACCCGAGCACACAAAGCAGAATCGAGATGGGGGTTTGGTTCGGCATTCGGATATGCGATCGGGTTGGTCTGTGCCCCCCTAACTAGGTTCCTCATGGGATATCACTCGTGAGGAACAATTTATTCCGGATGCCTTCTGAAGCACCTCGAGTGACTAAATGGCTTGCAGTTATGCTGCTGAAAGAGTATTACTCATTATAAGTTTTCGGATGAGATGAATTCCCCCTGCAGAGCAAGCCATCTAGGTCCTTGTTGGTACTGGATAATGATGGAACCTTTTAAACCTTGCTAGTAAGGGCAGAAATTGCGTGAACCCGGAGCGAGTGTCGGCCTCTTGGGCTGCCATTACACCCTTATCAATAGGTGTGATTTCCCCATCCCGTCTCACAAAAGTGCTTTAATCCGCCAGAACACTTCAAAGGGGGTGTCAAAAATACCTTGTAATGGGAAGATTATAACACTTGATTCCCCCAGGGTTCACGGAAAACTTGTTCTTCCTTAGCTTTACTAAAAATCCCTAGCCATGAGGGGGAAAGTCGAGACGCCCTGATCCAAGCATTAGCACAAAAGGCGGTCGCTAGGTCACCTGCCCAAGGTGGAATTCAGGATTTACTTTCCCATTGTATTCCAGTGGGAAGGTGGTACGAACTTGAACCGAGCCATGATAAGAGTGATATCCGGGGAACAGTGAGGCAAGGGGGAAACGCAGTGAAGGAAGATAAAAACGGGGAGGCCTTACTCATGAAGTTCCCCCCGTCTTCTCCATAGGTGTCCCCGGATTGGGCCATGAATACGGGCACTCTAGCATACCTACTTCCATCGAAAAGGACTAATTAAAAAACCCCGCCCAGCGATGTATCTCCTCTATCGCGTTGTCCGGTACAGGGTAGTACCACCACTACTATCACAATACCTACCCACCTCACTGCCATACAAGCCCCACAGGTGAACTTATATTTCAATCCCGACCGTGGCTTGATTTTTTTCTTTTTTCTCACTCACAATTCGATCACAAAAAAGGCAACGTGACCAGACAGAATGGACATGGGAGATGAGCCCGAGTGAGCGGGTATGGAGCGGGGATATGGTGCAAATGGATATCCCAGAGTCCTCAAAAAAGAACCCCTGTTAGAGATCTGTGACACATGTTTTCCTGTCTTACCTTCTGTTCCGTCCTTAACAACTTGAGTAGCACATGCTCCACTCTCTCTTTACTTTTTGTCAAATCCTGTGAATTTGGTTAGGTATGAGACTCGGGCACACTTGCAACCGCTGTACCGGTACACAAACTGCTAGGTTTCGATATTAGAGCACTAAGCATGCACACCCCAGCCCTGTCCACTGTCCTCCAATCCCCCAGTCCCTTTATTCTAAAACCAGCTACAGGGCGGTAGTCCTCCCCCAAGGTAAGAAAGGAAGGCAGAGAAGGAAGGTACGATGAATAGACGCCAATAACTTGAACATAAAGAAAAAATAGCAATGACTAAAAATACCAATTTTACCAGCCAAGTAATAGGATGGAAGGAGGGATGATCTAAACTCCAACTCAAGGAAGAGCCTCGGCTTGGGCGCACTAGTCCTAGGAGCCGGAGGGGGATCATCTGTTCGACTAACTAGAAAGCAGGGGGAGGCGTAACCGGAGACAGCACAATACCAGCCTGCTACACGGTGCCGGGGGTTCCAGGTCAAGTTAATCGGAATAACCCATGGGCGCGGCTTCAAACCAATTGAAGGGATGCGGAGGGCAAGCAACTTGAAGAGGGAACCAGAGACTCAGTAGTCGATTACTTCCAATAGCAGTATAGGCATGGGTGGGTGCTATATACATGACAGTTTATCCGCGTTTTACCCTGTAATGACCTCCCCGTTCGGGAAGGCGAAAAAAACGGGGATCGGGAAATTGATGATGTGATGAGAGGAGGCTTGCTGGATTGCACGTGCATAACTGGTAATGGTATTACTATGACATCTTGACTGTGATATCCTACTTTCCTTCTGGAATGCATGGTGCATGGCGCATGGTGCATGGCGCATTGGAAGTACGGTGCTGAGCGTTAAGGTCTTTGGTGCTAGGGAAGGAGGAGGAGGAGGAGGAGGAGGTATTGTACAAGGGGGGGGGGTAGAGATAGGGATAAATGGGAGGATCCGTTTTGCACTCTTCCTTTCTTCTCATGGGCTGGTCTATCCTATCGATGATAAAGTAGTCACCTTCCATACCATTCGTGCAGCCTCCCAAGGGGATAAAACAAATATTCAGAAACAACAAATACCAACGTTTGTCCCTTTTCACCCTACTCGCATCGGCAATCCTCTCTTGTACTGTCACACAGGGATTTGCAGGCGAGTCCAAACATCCTTAGAAAGCTTAGGACGGGGGGCTTATGATACCATGCCTGGCTACGGATTTGACTGCCTCGGACCAACTACGGAAGAAGAATAGCACAGCATAACATACTGGTAGGTAGGTGCAAATTTACTCGGTGACTTATTTTATTTTATTTTTATTTTTCTTCCTCCGCTTGACATGTCTGCCCCGGTCTCTAACGTTGCAGTTACTCGCGGGGGGACTTGCTCAACTCATGATAATACTACTGGCAAATACCGCCCAGGTGAATAGGCGTAAGTTGATATAGTAAGGTGTTATATTAGATTCTCTAATAAGTTTACCTATGACATGATGCAGGAGGTTATTTTTTTTTTTTCTTTTGTCAAGTCCGTAGACTTATTTGCAGCTATCATACTACAGGAAATCCTAGCAAGCGCCCTGGGGCATTGCCTAGACGCAGGAGGGTATATTGTACTCGAGTATTATAGTGTGCACTCGTTTGGCGAACTGCGGATAAAAAAATCAGGGGGGGCAAATGGTTTGAAGTTGATTCGATTGAAGCGATATCATGTTATACGGTATCATTTCATCTGACAAACTGCGGTATCATAGGTCGTGCAATGCTACGAAAGCTAGGGAAGGAATTTAGGATGACTGATTATACCGCGGGGACCAATTATTCCGGCTTTTATGTTATGGCTCCACAGCGTAACTCGGACTTTTTTCTCTTATGGCCAAAGGGCAATGGGGAGCGGTCGGGGAGTCGGTCTAGTATGGTGCGGTATGGTGCGGTATTGTGATGGTATCGGTGCCGTATCGACATGATATCGCATTCGTGAGATACTGTAAATCCTTGGAGAGAAATGTCCCGGAGCCTTTCCGGTAGGTTTTGATTGGCTGGGTGGTTGAGGCGAACACGCACTCTTACTGGTATGATAAATACCAGGATATGGGTTGACCAAGGCATGGGGCTGCACGTCAGCGTAGCAACAGCCTACCTGCCGACAACAACGAACAACAAACGCGTGCAACCCGGACCTTCCTCTCTTTTTTCAGTTGAACTGCGCGGCACGAGGCCCAGTAAACAGAGGGAGCCTAACTTTACCTTGAACCCTTTTTTCTTCCATGCCGGAACCGCATTGCGTCAGTTTACCGTTCCATCTAAATTCTTCCTTTTACCTGTTCATCATATTATCATAGGAACATCGATTCACACCAACGACCTCCCTCCTCCGTCGCCATGCCTCCTCAACGTTTAGTCCGCCGCCAATCCTTGGCCGAGAGACTATTGAGCCCGATCAACCCCTTCGACCTCGTCCTTGCGCTCTCCATCTGGCTGGAATCTCATGACTGGGACAATTTGCAAAATACCATCAAGAACCCCCTGGGCCTGGCTTTAAACGTACTTTGCCTAATATCCCGCGCAAACTCCAATAAAGACTCTAGGCGCAGCGCTGAGGACGTCCTACGGCGGCCCATGGGTGGATATCCGGGTGGTATTGGCAGTGGCAGCGGTGCTGGGTGGGGCTCCGAGCTATCTTACTTTGTATGTGTATCACCATTTTCGAGCACCCCAAACGTGGGGGCGGTGCGTGGCGAGACGATCTCATGTCTTCCTCTCTCCAGTCAAGGCTATAGAAGTAGTAACTCATTGTTTTATCGGCAGTTTGGGGTCCTATCGTGGGTTTTAGCCGCTGGGAGTGTTGTCAATGCTATTTACTGCTTCTCCCGGAAGAGGCGGTATAGACTGTTCGAGAGCAACATTGAGGTATGAATATGTATATCCTTTGTCTTGGCCCGTGGGTTTCTCGCGACCCGATCCTGCATCATTTTCCCCGTCTGGAGATGGTAGCGGAGCATTGGCCAGTGTTCTAATATTGTTATATCGGTAAACGTACAGATTGAACCAACGACACCTAGTGCCCGCAGGGTACCCGTGGATTCTTCACCTACCACCGCCTCCCCTATGCGCTTATTCAGTAATATCATGGAATCCTTCGCGAGTACCCCTGAGTCAAGGTCTCATCCAGACGAAACTCGCGATGTATGGGAGGTTTCTGTGTGGGACCCAACGCCGCTTTCTCTCAGGCTATTCGCCATCTTCTCCCCAGTGCACGTCCTCATCTATTTCCTCGCACTGCCAATGACCTCAAGCACCACTTTTTCCAGCCCGGGGTTCGTTAATTTCCTCTCACCGCCAGTGACGAATACGGTTGGGACCATATTTATGATGCTTGCCACGCAGTTTATACTTTCGGTGCAATTGATCTACACCCAAAAGTCATTTACTCAACAGGCCAAGGACACCACCCTGATTCACAAGGAGGTCCTGCACGAGTACGATCAAAAGTTTGTTCACCCGCGCCTCAATGTTCTCAAACGAGATGTAGCAGTGCAGACGGCAAACAGGGAGTCTGGCGAGGCCGCCAGCGTGAGCTTCTTCTCACCGAACCCGAATAGACAAGGGTTTAGGATCGCCCCGAATTCTAATTATGCAGATCTTACAATGCGGGACAAGGTTAGCTCCATGAAACACAGCTCACCCACACCTGCTAGATCACCATTTTCCCCAATGCCATTGAGGGGCTCCATGAGACAGCCTCAGTTTGGCCCCGTGAGGAATTCTGTATCAGCGTCTACATCTATGACCGAGGGTGGAAGCTTTGGCACAGACATTGATGAAGATTACAACGATGGCAGTGACGATGCCACGATTGCATCCACAACCACAGGCCGTTTTGGACCCGGAGCCCCCAGAATGCCACGATCTTCAAATATTGGGATGCACGGCCTTGTCAATATGAGCGTGGAGAATAGCAGGAGCATTAGTCCAAGTAAGATGAATAGCCCGTTGCGGAGGGGGCATGCCGCGAGAGGGAGCAGCTACGCCAGTAGCTTGGGTACGCCACTGGGAAGCTCTGTTCGAAGGAGTGCCAACAGCGGCTATTGATCGCGTGTATCATACGGTTAAAGCAAAGTGAGAAATCCAAGTAAAAAGAAAAGAAAAGAAAAGAAACGACTTATGACAACGGATATGAGCTGAATGGGAGTTCTGGTAGCGGGGAGCAGGGTGTGGTCGCGGCAACCCTTGGAAGGGAGGGACGAACAGAGGTATACTGGGGCTAGTTTAAGTGTTTGTGGGGGGAGGGTGCGAAAAGAAGGAATAATTTATTCAGGAGTCTGTATGATAATTTACTCTACCGTGGGGCAAGGAAAGGGTGAAGGAAAGGAGGAAAAGAAGGAATAAGCGAGCGAACGGGACCCTCGGAAAAAAGAGCCCATCGCCTGGTTCTCTTGAGGGATTCCCAATCCAGAGATATACACGAAAAGATATACTAGCAGTGGCACTTCGCCTACCAATGGCGAGTCCGATAATGCAGGTGCGGATGCGGGTACGGATGTGGGAACCCGGTTTGTGTGCCCGCACTTGCTGGGCCGGGGGGGGGATGTCGGCTTTATCTCATCTCCCCTTGCCTCGCCTTTTTCAAGGGACAGCTCCTATATCTTTACCCATTGCCGGTATTGCTTTTCATCGAGTTTTAGACCTTTTTGTCCTCTTGTTTTTTAATGCTTGTCCTGGCGTTCTTCGGTGTGGTTCGGGCCTTGGTATCCCTCTTCATTAATTATTTTTTTCGTTTTTTCGTTTTTTCGTTTCTTTCTTTCTTTAGTAGGGAAGGCCGTATGATATGTTACATGGGAAATACACACCTTGCCCCACTCATGCTCTATGCTCTCCATCTTCGTTTTCCTTTTCATCCACTGGTACGGTATGCATGTAGCCATTACTACTACTGCTGCCGTATGCCAGCCGTATGATATACTATGCTGTACCACGCTACATCATATCGGAGCGTTGGGGGAGTTCTTGGTCAAGTGATGCTGGCAGGAAAGCAGGCCCGAAGGAATGAAGAGACGAGTCATTAATCAGCAGTCCTTCCCTGAGCAACTGAGTATTAAGTCAGCACTTGTGTGCGGGTTGAAGTACCGTACCGTGGGTGCTGTATCTTAGGAGTCATGGCACTTGAGGGGAGAGTTTTGCGGAGCATTGTAGATATTATATGATGCGGCTATCATAGATGCTCTGCGCTTCTATGGGCAGTAGTAGCAGAGGGTGCCTGTGCGGTACTCGACTCGATTACCGTACCGTGCTCTGGAGTGGAAGACCAAGGGGTATCAGTATGCCGTGCTGGGCTCGGACACTTGTCCTAAGTAACTAAAGCTGCGTTCTCGTGCCGCCTTACCAACGCAAAAGGAAAGTTTCCTCACCAAGTATTGTTATGGGAGAGTTTAATTGAAGAGTGACGAACCATGCAGCGGCAGGCAACATTAGGTAAGCAAATTTCCTCATTCGCTACCGATCTGCCGATGCATTCGAGGACCGCATGACCCTCCCAGAATCACGGATTGGCACTTGCTATTTTTCACTTTCCCACAGAACGCGTCGAGTCACCTGCCAAGAGAATAATGACGTGATAACCCTCGTATCGAACGCGTCTTCCAGCAGAGCTTTCGTTTTCAGCTAATTTTCCAACTCGCCACCTCCCTTTCATCCCAACAAACACACGCACCCCCGCTTTCATTGTCCACCTCGCTTTAACATTGAAAGGGAAGAAAGGCAAGGGAAAGCGAATTCCTTCTCTTGTAGAATTTTTTTCTCTCTGATACTACTTTTGCCACTACTGCCGAGCTCCGAAGATGCCTGCCAGAAGGAAGGGGAGGAAAGCTTCGCAAAAGAAAAAGCGAAATGCTAGTAAGAAAGTTGCACCAGTGGCAACGGTAACTGCGGCAACAACGACGACGACGACGACGAGTAGGAAGCGAAAGGCGGTATTCCCGCCCTTGACCGACGATCTCACCGATGGGAGTAATTCTGCTAGTGACGACGGTAACGGGAGGGTGAGTGACGACGACGGTGATGGTTCTGACATCGGTGTCCGCAGCTTGAGACACGGGAAGGGCAGGAGTAAAGGAAAAGGAAAGGGGAAATCGATAGCACAGGTTACAGAGGACAGCGGAAGTGATGAGGACCTGGAAGAAGATGGAGCAGACGATGAAGAAGACGATATGCAATGGGAGGACGTGCTAAATGTTATCTCTGCGCCGGAGGCAGCAGGGACGGCAGGTAGTGGGTCTTCTTCTACCCCAAATCCCAAGAGGGATCTGGAGCTTACGCTTAATCGCGGTAAGACTGAGCTTAGGTATCTTTCGTCGTTCCAATCACACCATGCTATTTAATTTACCCTGACATGGTAGTAGTACTCTTAGTAGCGGAAGGAAGAAAAAAGGTGCTTCGGCTGCCGAGCGGCGGATTAGACTTGTGACCCACTGTCTGCACGTACAATACCTGGTCTTCCACGGGAGTATACGTAATCGCTGGCTCTGCGATTTGGAGCTCCAGGCTATTCTGCTCTCGCATTTGAGTCCCTCGTTACTTCTGGACGTAGAGAGATTGCAGAAAAAGCAGGGTAAACGCTCCGCTGCTAGTAAAAGCCCAGATGTCGCAGATTCGACGTTAAAAGTCCTGGGTAGTCTAATGCACTGGTGGAAGAAACGGTTCACCATCATCCGACCGGGATTGAGGAAGAACGGGTACAAGCCAATGTCACAGTTTGTGATCGAGAGGGATAAAGTTCTAGCCGATCGACTGAGAGGCCTGTCAATGGGGGCGGATGGTGGATTCAGGTTCACCACGGGCCGTACGGACGAGCGTGGGGAGTCAGTATACACGATCTTCAAGGACGAGGGGGAGAGAGTAGAGAGCTTGCAGGGGTTTAGGGAGATGGCGAGGGAGTGCAAGGGGAGTAGGGATGTTGGTGCTATGTTTTTTACGGCCTTGTTGAGAGCTCTAGGGTTTGAGGCTAGGATGGTGTTCTCCTTGCAGCCGCTGGGGTTTGGCTTCACAGAGAGAGAGGCATTTTCGGAAAAAGTGCCTTCTCCGGTGGGTAGCAGTGAAGGGCTGGAAGGAGAAGGGGGGCAAGTGGAGGGGGGTGACGAGGTGGTGGATGAAAAAAAGATTGAGGGAAATGGTAAGAAGTCTGCTGCGAAAAAATCTGCAAGAAAACCCCCAAGAAAGCCCACAAGAAGATCTCCAAGAAAGTCTGCTCCGAAGCGCCTGCGCCTCGATGTGGAGTCTTTGACAAGCGCCCTTGAATCCGAAAGCCAAAGCGAATGGAGCGGTGATAGCGAGGAAGAGGGGGAGGAGGAGGAGGAGGGAGAAGAAGAAGACGAAGACGAAGACGAAGAAGAATTTTTCGTCCGTAGAGATAGGGAAACTAAGAAAAAGACACCTACTAAAAAACGTATGTCTTTCAATTTCTGTCTCGTGCACATCGGTGATAACCAAATTGTGATGTCGCAGAACTCCTCGAAATTAAGTCCACACCAATAGACAGAGACCTCCCCTGTCCAATCTTTTGGACCGAGGTGTACTCCCCTACAACATCCACCTGGATCACCATAGACCCACTCGTCCTCACAGTCATGGGCTCAGCACCTGACATCCTCTCTAAATTCGAGCCAAAGGGCAAGAGTGCAGTCGAATCCAAACAGGTAATCGCATACGTACTGGCATACTCTGACAATGGCACCGCGAAAGATGTGACAGTAAGGTACCTAGTGAGGAACACCTTCCCGGGAAAAACCAAAGGCTTTCGAGTACTCCCTTCTGAAGTCCCCATATACGATATTGAGGGGAAGATAGTTAGCGTGCATAAACGTGATTGGTTCGGGAATGTCATGAGGGGGTATCAGGCACTTGGGGAACTAAGACTTGAGCGAGATGTCAAAGAGGATGAGGAGTTGGTTGGGGTTCCTGCGGTTGAGACGAAATCCTTTGCTGGGAATGGGAGGGAGAGTATTGGATGGTATAAGGATCATCCAGAGTATGCCTTCCTTCTTTCCCCTCATTCTCCGCCCCACGCCCTTGCCTGATTTACTTTCGCTTTCGCCAGTCCGCCTGCTGAGTACTTTAAATACTTACCGCACTTTACTAACATGTTTCCTATCCCCACAGATACATTCTAGAACGCCACCTAAAGCGCGACGAAGCCATCAGGCCTGGGAAGTCACACGTCAAAATATTCGTATCGGGGAAGGGCGAAAAGGCCAAGGACGAAAAAGTCTACGCCCGACAGGACATGGTTTCCTGCAAATCCGTTGAGAACTGGTACCGGGAGGGGAGGGTCATCAAGGAGGGTGAACAGGCCCTTAAGAAGGTGAAACCGCGTGCCGCAACACTCAATCGGAAGCGGGAGATTGAGGATGCGCAGAGGGATGGGGAGACCGTATTGCAGGGACTTTATTCTTTGGAACAGACGGAGTACGTGGTCATGGATTGTCACTCGGTTAGGTTTTCAGGCTTTCGTGAGCTATTTGCTGATTCGGGCTGGGTTGTGATAGAGAATATGTGCCGCCAGAGATTGTCAACGGGGAGATCCCTAGGAATAAGTATGGGAACATAGATATTTATACCCAGTCCATGATCCCTGCTGGTGCGGTGCATTTGCCTTTGAGAGGGTCTGCGCGAGTCGCGAAGAAGTTGAAGATTAGCTACGCGGATGCTGTTATTGGATTTGAGTTTAAAAGTGAGTGTTTTTATGACTCTTTAAAACCTGTGGGGGCTTAGTTGCTCTGTTGACCGAAGGCTAATTTCTGGGGACTGAAGATCAGCGCGCAGCACCATACATTGATGGAATAGTCGTCGCTGCGGAAAATGAAGACACCATCAGGGATGCTTGGGAGGAGGATCAAGTGCAGAGGAAGGTCAAAGAGGACGAAAAGCGAGAGAAGGCTGCATTGACTTTGTGGAGGAGATTCATTGTTGGATTGAGAATTGTCCAACGCCTGCACGAAGTATATGAAGATGGTGATGGCGTTGAGGAAGTCAACCCCTTCACTGCGAAAAGGTTTCGTGGGCAGGGGAAGGCTGTGCGGGTCCATGACGAAGAAGGAGGAGGTGGTGGGTTCGTCAACGATGGTGTTAGTGACGATGGTGAACCCGGCGGCTTCGCAAGACACAGTGGAGACGAAGACATAGAAATGGGTGGTGGCGGCGGCTTCCTCCTCGACGTCGAAGAAGACCCCTCCGATAAAGTACCCGCCAAGAAAAATTCCATCCCTACGCAGGCAATGTCAATGAAAGAAATGCTGGCCCAGAAACAGAGGGCTGCCCAATCAGTCCCCGACTCCGAAGAAGAACCCGAGGATGCCATCAGCTCTCAGGAGGCTAAATCTTCGCACTTTGTTGGCCAAACCACACCAACGACAAAAAAGAAAGGCGGAAAGAAAGAGCCAGTAGTGGTAGTTGTTATCAAGAAGCCCGCTGAGCCGGAAAGGAAGAATCCAAAGCGCAGAGCTGCCCCAAAGACTGGGACGCGGAGCAAGTACTTTGCGGATGAGCCTGAGAGCGCCCCTGAAGAGGTTTTTACTCCGAGAAGGAGTTTGCGGAAGAGGGGGTGATTTCGCTATGATGGTTCTTGTTTACTCGTGCTTTCTACTTGTATGGCATTGTTTTATGGTGGTCGGATCGTGAGGTGGTCAGGTGATTTCTCATCGTGGAGTTGCGTACTGGAAAGTCATGTCATTTTCCACTTCGTTATGCTGTATAATACCATATAATATCGTAGGCAATCTATAAAACAAACAGCGATCCCGCCAATCGGTTCAAAAAACGGGCAACTCATGACCCCAAACCTAGATGTCTAATTAAGCTGCACCGTTGCCAAGCCCTTTGACCTTCCCCTCATTCACTCTGCCAAGATTTCTTACTCCACCTCACGTGTCCTACCTCCACTTCACTTCGCCTCCTATGATACCCACAAACGGGAGCGGAAGAGGAGAGGGAGGAAAATAAAATAAAAGAGGCTTAGAGAGCCCCACTTTGTCTCCAACATCATCTCCAGTGGTTCTCCTTCCACCCACCCACCCTTCCTGCTCGTCACTGTAGAAGCCTATCTGTGGAGCCGCCGTCAACTTTACACACTTCTTCTCTCTTTCTTTTCTTTCTTGAGCAATCGGGTTACTATCCAATCGTCATTGTGGCGGCGGCCCCTCATCCATCCATCTTCCCTCTTTGTCTTACCTTTACGGTCGGTACCGTACCGGTGACAACCATCTAGCGGTTCATCTGTTTGGTTCGGTTCGCTTCTGTCTCGCTTTTACGCACGCACACACACATCTGTTATCTAATCTAGTTATCCACCCTGACCACCCGCTTCCACTTTTCTATATTCTGTTCACTACGGCTTTTGAGACCATTGACGGACATAAGGATACGAGATACGATACGGTGCTTCCCCCCATTTTTCTCTAGGTAGAAGATTAGGAAAGGGGGTTTTTTTTCCCCTCCGAGAAACAGGCATTGAGAGGAAAGATCGGAAGAAGGGAAGGGAGGAACAATGGTGAAGTTTTATGAGAATTCTTTTTCTTATGAGTAGGGGTTTCGCTTCTTGGAGTTGTGGTTGATTGCTGATTTTTTGGGGAATAGTTATCAATGGCCGGCCGTCACGCTTGCTTACTTTTTGCGGTATCCTAAGTTTGTTCTTCCTGCTTCTCATCTTTTCATCAGGGTGCTAATGGGGGTGATGGTTCAGTCCCTACTCAAAGCACGTAGTCTCAAGCGATACGCTATCCTCCCACCTTGACACCCAAACCGGCAATCTCCACGTAACCCGTCTACACCTGAAGCGCGGAAAACTCCCCGAATCGGTGGCCCGCTTCCTCCCCAAAATCAAAGAATCCTACATCCTTGAGAAGTCAATCGTAGACGTCAAGCACCAGCGGTTGGAAACAGAGACTAGGAATCTGGACTGGGATGGAGTGTTAAGCGTTATCGAGAGTCAGGTATATACTCCTGGTAGTGGCTCCACTGCTTCGGAACCGGAAGCAGCAGCAGCCGGAGTAGGCAAAACAGATGTGACGACGGTAGTCCGTTTCGAAAGTAGGCTTGGTGGGGCAGCACGGAACACGCAGAATGACGGAATGGCGAGTCGTTGGTTCTCGAATTGGACGGCAGGCTCGGTGCAGGGGTCTATTGAGCTTGTGGGCATGCGAAGAATGAGGGAGGGGTTCGGAGGGAGGAGGGAGGGGATGAAGGTCGTGCTGGAGCAGTTGCGTGAACGTGGGTTTGTCGGCGTTATTAAGGAGCAGCGGCAGGGGGGTTGGGAACGTTGGAAGAAGGCGTGGCGAGGGGAGGGTGTTGAAATGATGGATGATTGATTGGTTTTTGGTCTTTGGCTTGATTTATCATTGCCATCGCTGGTGGGGCGGTTTATGGAAAACTTTCGGGATTTGGCGGAGTTGTTCCTGGGTTTGCTGCTACGTTTCCTTCATTCCTTTGTGCATGGGAGGGGAATTCATGAGCGCTTTGCTTGTTTCTTTTATTTTCTTTCTTATTTTTATATTCTCCTCTCTACTACCGACAACTGGGTAGCGCTTCGATGAGGCAAGGCCTCGCACGTAAGAGAGGAACAAACTTTATATTACCTTCTCCTGTCTATTCTTTGGGATGTACTATATATGGGTGAGCGGCGGGGTGAGGCTCTTCGTGGGATTTAGTGTTACAATGGGAAAAAAGCCAAAAGGTCTCTCCTCTCTTCAATTGCTTGGATTTTTCTGGTGGATGTAGGGACCAATGGATGGGGAGTGAGGGTCTCTTGTAGAGCTGATCGGTGGAGTGGATTGGCTGAAATCGTGATGTGGTGGGCGAATCAACTTGCTTCTTGCTTGTTGGACATTGGCTACGCTACTGATTGTACAAGTATCATGATGAATTGATTCACTTGGAGATCTCCGATAAGCGGGAGGTTTATTTGATTGTGTTACCTCGATCGTCCGGCCCTTACCATTACCATTCCTTGATTGACCATTCATGTCCTTTGTTTGGGCTTGCGATAGCGTATACTTGGGTGTTTTTGTTTGCTTGATTTTTATCATGGTGATTCTTTGGACGATCACCTACTGCCGTTTTCTCACCCATCGGTTGAGATACATACCCAGGCAGTGCCTAGCAACACGAGTGGTGCTGAACATAATGGTGGGGCTCTCGGCCCCGAATTCGCCATGGTGTGACCAGGTAGGGACACTGCCTTGGTGATGGCCGGTCAAGGTCAGATCGTGTGTATTCGTAATCATACTGCTCTCTGTGCTGTGCTCGGCAGGAGGCTTTCCCCGTGATAATTACCTATGTCGCCGAATGTGTGAACCGGGCAGGTATTGGTGAGTGATTGGTCGAGTTCTGTCAGGAGTGCTAGCTATAATCGCGGCTACTATTTGAGAGTGCGGCTCGCTGTGCCGTTGGTGTTGGGTGAAGTCAGGGTCAAAGAGGTGTTTGCTCTGTCTTGAGATATCGTCTGGAGAGTAGTACTGGAGGCATAGGAAGGGATGGCTCGCAAGAAAGGTTCTTGTATGATATCGTGTATTTCTGGAGAGGGTGGATAGGTATTGGGGTATTATAGTTCAAAAAAACTAGTATCATATCATACTTGCAGGACAATAAGTCCGATACTGGAGTTGATTAAATTTTGTTAACGCCGCTCTGCCATACGGTGCAGACGTCTGTAAAGCCCCCATGCCCCCTACAGGTATAGTACTAATAGTCTTCGTAAATGCTCTGCTGATGCTCTCCTTCCATCATTTAGTAAGGAACAATTCCTGAAAAATGTTTATTAAAGTGTCCCTAGGGATATCCGGAAGTAGTCCTTGGGGTACGGGGAGGGGCGTGAGAACACTATGGAGGCGGTTGTACAGGCGAAATTACTTTAGGTACCCCTCTCGACGAATGAAAAGTTGGAAAGCATTCATGGGATTTCTTTCCATTCCCGGGTCGGGGGCTTTAGCTGCTGTGAGGAATGGCTGGTTATTGGAAGTGTTTATAGATTGACTGTGACACCCGAGTAGTTTAGGACTTCCGATTCTTGGTGTCAATCTTGGGCTTTTTTTTCTCCCACACATATTGCACATTCTCGTTCTCGCGATCAAAGGAAAAGGCCCTCCCGGAGGTGTCAATAAGCAGTAACTTCTCCACCATAAATTGTCACTCGCAAGCAAGACCTCCCCAATTAGGGTTAGCGGGCTATTTCATCCTCGGTAGGGTTACCATCACCTGGTCAACAACGAAAAAAAAAAATATGAAAAGGGAAAAAAAAAGGCCGAAGTGTTATTCCTCCGTCTCATCCTCATCCTCATCGATCAACTACACCTTCAACACCAATTGAAAATGGGTTTCGACAGCAAACAAAAAAAGCGCAAGGGTAATTAGTCAATCCCCCCCTTCTCCCTCCCTCCCTTTTACTTAGATTGCAGCTGACAATCGTGACCAGCCGCGAAACCCGCCGTCTCCCCACTCGCGAAAAAGACAAAAGTTGATGCGGATGCAAAAAAGAACCCTACCGCGGCTGCGCCCATCGCCACCATCGCCGCCGCTAGGAAGCCTTCTCCGAAGAGGATGAAAGCTGTTGACTTCCTTTCATCTGACGATGACGACGAGGAAGCCTGGGCTGGGATTGTAGACGATAAGAAGGGAAAGAATAAGAAGGCTGCTAAAGCCAAGAAGGATGTGCGAGAGAAGGAGGAGAAGAGGAGTGCTGCTTCTAAGAAGGGGAAGAAGGGGAGGGAGGCTGATGCTAAAGAAACTACTCCTGATCCTAAAAAGAAGCAGGTTACTGATACCACCGAGGCTGGGAAGGATAATGCCGGCGGTGATGATGATGATGATGATGAAGAGACGATCTTGCTTGATGTCTCTGGCGGCCCTGATTCGGATGGCTCTGAAGTTGAGGAGGAGGAAGAGGACGAGGCCGATGATCATACAACGACTTTGCTGAAGGGGTTCGAGAGTAGTGATGATGAGGATGGGGACGAGGGAGAGGCGGAGAAGAGCAGAGGGAAGGAGGTTGATGGTGCTAAGTTTAAAGGAGCCAAGATTCCTGGAGATAAAAAGACCAAGAAGAAGTTGGGCGCTTTGGCGGGGAGAGAGAAGGTTGGTTCAATCCTTTATGCGCCCCCTGCGATTGATTCAATTGGGACGAGTTTGTTCCTCCCTAGAGCATATATGATGTGACGAAAAATTTTTCGATTAGTCTTTAAGACACCTACATGGTTACTATCTGTTTTCTCTGATCTACCTTCCCTACTCAACCATACCCTCTTCCGCACTCCATATGGCGCATAGCTAACCCTCACTCATCCTCCTAGTCAATCCCCGGCATCATCTACCTTGGCCGCATCCCCCACGGCTTCTACGAACACGAGATGCGTTCCTATTTTTCCCAATTTGGCGAAATTACTCGCCTCCGCCTCTCGCGCAACAAGCGCACCGGCAAGAGCAAGCATTACGCCTTCATCGAGTTCGCGGACGCTGACGTTGCCAAGATCGTCGCGGACACGATGAACAACTACCTCCTCTTCGGCCACATCCTCAAATGCAAGATCGTGCCCAGGGACGACATCGAGGTTGTTGAGAAGTTGTTTATCGGCGCTAACAAGCGTTTCAAACCCAGACCTGGTGCGAAGCTGCAGAAGGCGGAGCTCGAGAAAAAGCGGACGAAGGAGGAGTGGAGGAAGAAGGAAGAGGCCGAGAATTCTAAGCGGAAGGGAATTAATGAGAAGTTGAAGAGGAAAGGGATTGACTATGAGTTTGATGCTCCGATGGTTAAGACGCCGGTTGTTGAGAATGTAGCGAAAGCTGTTGAGGCATCGCCGGCTATTGAGAACGTAGCGAAAGCTGTTGAGGCACCGCCGGTGGAGGAGGCAGAGGCGGTAGAGACTACGGTGGAAGTTGAAAAGACTGTCATCGTTGCTGCCAAAGAAGCTGAGGAAGTGGAAGAGGCTGTTGAGAAAGTTGAAGTCGAGGAGAAGGTCGCTAAAAAGGCGAAGAAAACAAAGACCAAGAAGTCGACTAAGAAAAAGAAGTCTTCTATAAAAGTGTGATTTGTATTCGAAAGCCAAAAGTTTTTGTATTTTTTCCACTTCTGGACTGTATATAAGCACATTCACATCGTAATTGATATTGTAGCATGTCCCCATTATTGTTGGAATGCTATCAATTGGCACGATATAAAAGTTTGACTGGTCCCGGTATCAATTAAGGGTTCCGTGATTTTTGGAGCTCCGATATTGGAAAATATTTTATCATACCTTTCGCCCCATGCCTTCTGGGAATTTAGGAAATCCATAATAACTTAGAACAAGCGCAGAGCCTCTTCTAGGGCAAAGATGCCCGGCAACGCTAGCAGTGGGGTATCCAATTAACTCTTTTCTTTCCGAAAAAAGCCTCTAGAATTTAATGTTCACCTCATCACCGCAAATTTCCTCAATTCTCCGCCAAAACGATATACAGCATACCCCCCCCCCCCTTGCCACAATGACGCGCTCACTGCTAACCCACCTCACCCGCACAATCCCACGAAAACCCCCCTTCAAAAACCACCTAAATCCCTACACCCCGACGCAAAGACGAAACCTAAATGTCATTAGATACGCCCCAGCAGAATACCCCAAAGGTCGCAAGAAAATGCATGAGGTGGACTGGAAGTATGTACCGCGGTGGGACCACAAGATTCAATGGGAGAACTTGAGGATGAAGTACATTGATACCCATACACATTTACATTCTACGCTTCAGCAGATGAAGGATGTTTGTAGATCTTCCCTTCATGAGGCTTTCTTTTCTTTTCTTTCCTACCCTTCTTTCGGAGGGGATTGGATTCGCTAATGTGACCCCGGGAGGGGGGATGTTTGTTAGGTATTCAATGATGGGACAATACCGAGTGTGAGAATTGACAGATTTGTGGCGAGCTTCTTTCCGGAGCAGTGCACCGCTGTGGTGGATGTCTTGGGGAACATGGAAGCTTTTTCGTTGTATTCTTCGGCTGTGGAGTTGCCATGGCCGGAGGGATTTAATTACTAGTATGCACCGCAGACCACTCCCTCCTTTCCAAAAGCCCATCTAACGTTACCGACAGCTTCGCCATTGGCGCCCACCCCTACAGCGCCGCAGCCTACAGCGACCGCATCCATAACTTACTCGTCAGGATCCTCGACCACAAACAATGCGTCGCCCTGGGTGAGTGTGGGCTGGACTACTTCCGCACGGACTCGATCAGCTGGCCCACTCAGCGACGAGTCTTCATCCGCCAACTCACTATGGCAGTCTTCGCCCGGAAGCCCATACTAGTTTACACCCGTGACGCCGAGCGCGACACATTCTCAATCCTACACGACCACGTGCCCGCAGACCACAAACTGCACATACAGTCGTTCACCGGCTCGCATGAGTTCGGAATGAAGGTGTTGGGGCACTGGCCAAACAGCACACTGGGCATCACAGGCGCGGTAACGTATAGCGGGGCTCAGCACGTTCTAGAGATGATCGAAAGGGGGGAGATCCCGCTGGATAGGATGATGCTCGGGAGTAAGAGTCCGTTTATCATCCCGAAGGGTATTTATCCGCATCTTCGGAAGACCACGCGGCCCAACTTGAAGGATGAGAAGCTTGTCGCTGGACACTCTGGGATGCTGCCGGTTGTTGCGGAGACAGTTGCTGGGGTTGTCAATAAGACATTGAAGTGGAGGGGGCATGGGGTGGATAGTGAGTGGTTGCATAAGGTTGATAGCGTCTTCAAGAGCTCGAATGAAGTTGCGGAGAAGTTCTTCGGGATTAAAGTATAGGTAGAACAAATTAGGGGGGTGGGAGTGGGGTCTTCTTTTTCGATTGTGCTTATAGATAGACTTAAGACTCCTAGCGTTTATTGGGGGATTCTTCTTTTTATACTTCTTGCTTCCCGTCTGTTATGAGTATTTTATTAATTGCTGGACCTTATATTATCTCCAAATCGAACTCTGTACAGTACTTTGCCTTTTAAAGATGCGTTAATGGGACTATCAGAGTCTGGGTCGTCTTCGCGTCTGTCCGGCTAGCCCTTGAGCTCTTGCCACCCGCCCGCCCTAATATTATGGCCTGAACGGTAAGGTATGGTAAGTTACCATCTGATACGATACTATACCATACGGTAATGTATGGTAAACTCACCAGGTGCCATTTGCTAGCTGTCATAAAGCTTCCAATCGTAGTCTTGGATCTTAGTATGATATTCATATCATTGCCAAGAATGCCTAGCTTAGCTGATATCTCGCAGGAGTTGTTACCCTTTCATCAGTGCTTCAGCACTCTTGACCCTTTTTGTTCCTTAGGGGTTACGTTCATAAAAGTATTCATGTATAGAAGACGGCCATACAGAAACATGTACATAATTCCGCCCTGCTAACCAACCACCACCGAATAATTAATTAATCGCTCAATTTCTCTTTGTCTCCGCTCTTTCTTTCTCCCGCAGGTAGTTTTCGAGATTTCGGGTTCATACCCTTACCATTCCACTCGGGCGCGCTGGGGATGGTGCAGACCGGACTGGTAGAAACCATACAGTACTCGAGCATGCTGGATCGTTGTCGCTCACCATACTAATCCCCATACTAGAGGAAAGCCTTTCCAACCAGACTTTACACTGTTAGCTCTTCAGCAAACCGACTTTTCGAAAACTGGCTTTCTCGCAGGGTCCTCGCTCCCATCTTCCCCGGTCCCGGGCCATGGCACATCCTATATACGATCCTGAGAGTGAATGGGATAGTGGCGGTGGCTCTGGACTCGTCGTTGGTTTCGGTGATACACTAGGTGGGCGATGGGGTTGGGGTCTTCTCTTCTTGTTACCACGTGAGTCTAAGTACTGATAATCCATGATATTTCAATCCAAGGAGCGCTATTTAATAGTGGAACAATCAGAGGGGGGCCTGAGTGCGGGATGCAAGGCTCTGGAATGGATTTTCATTCCTGATACACGAACTCGATCGACCTCGAGTAGAATCGATGATAAAGACTATGTATGCTCTGGCCCTGGCCATGATCGATCACTCGATCGGGGTCCCCCCGGTTTTATCCCTCATTCTATCATGGGAACCCCTCAATCAGGCCATAATTGAGCATAGCCCCTGCGATGTACTCGATTGTGCTCACGTCCGTCACTACTCAATCGTGCTGCCTAGAGATTAAATACTAAATCCTAGAGAAACAGGGAGAACAGCAAATTAGAAGGAAGGAAATTCTACCAGAAGGCGATGCTTCTTAATGAAGGTCAGCCACCGTTTGTCCTTCCTTCCTTACCCGACAGCGACCATCCCGAAATATGAGTTCAGCCAAAAACAAGTGAAAGACCGTCTCCTGTATCCTTGGCCCTTAACTTACAGGCCAAGTAATTCACCATAACAACCTCTAGAACAGGTACCTTCATGCATATTCCCACCAACCATGCAATTTCCAGTAAATGGTAGGCTAATATAGTGACTAAATACCGTCTTCTCTCCCGAGCTCAAATACATACATATATCTAAAGAACTAGCGGCATTGCTATGGGCTAACTAGCTTCTTCCCCAACTCTATCGGCCCAAAACCAAACCTTGTATATTGAATAGTGGCGAGTAATATGTCTCCCGGTTGCCTTGCCCTTGCCCTTGTCTCCATCTCCAGGCCCAGCCCCGCAGTGTTCTGAACTCGCTCCTTGCTTGTTTGTACTTCTGGCTAGTGTTTCATCCATTTCATCCTCTAGGCGTTGGAGCATGGCATTCATAACTCCCTGAGCTGTTCGGAAAAGAAGGCAGCATGAGTGATGTTTCATGATTTCAACTCTGCCTGTCTTTTCTAAAATCTGGCCAAACGAGCTGGATGAATGAACCGGGTGGGGTAAGGATCTCGGAGTTCGAATCCGTGGGTTTGCCCTCTGCTCTGGAATAGATCTTCTGGTTTATCTGCTGTCTCGATTGGTTGACAAGCATGGCAGTTGAGAACACTGACCACGCTGTAGTCCATGCCGAGTGTTCGATCACATACCTAGTCTAGGATATTGGATTGGCAGCATTCGCCGTACTTGCATACGACGTGCGCGGCGCAGACAATATGCGTCAGGAAGACAGTGCGGACTGCGTGGTTGTTCTATGTCAACCGCCACCTAGCATCTGGCCGCAATCTCTTAACTCTCCCACACCCCCTGCTCGAAAATGACTGCTGGCCAACCTCGTGGGCCTGACTAGCTCTAGTGTGGTATGATACCACCGTTGGCCTCCTTGCAGGAAGTGCAGTGGATAGTGTGTTGGTCGGCATTTGGTGGACCTTGTTTCCGGATAACTCCTGGTCCATATCACCAGTAAGAATTGCCGCTCTTCTAGGCAATGTTCCCAACAGTCCGAGGCCCTGTAGGAGCGCGAGGCATAGGATGAGTGATGTTTCATAATCTCAGCTCAACCCATCTCAGCTCAACCCATCTCAGCTCAGAAATCCGGTCTAGCAAATGGAATGAATGACCCGGGTAGGAATCTCGGAGTCTAATTTGTGGATACGGCTTCTGCCGGGGAATGAATCTCTGCATTATCGGCTGTCTCTATTAGTGACAGGTTTAGGCGCATTCCACAATCCAAAAGAGCATTAACTGGCTGCCAACCATATTCCCAACTTTACAGGATGGTGAATCACCCACCAATACGGGGCGCCCGTGTTAAATAACCTTACGAACAATAGATAAACAAGGTAGTATGCTGCCTATATTTGTCTCGGAGGGCAGGTTTTTTGATGCGCTCGCCGACCCTTTCCTAGAGGGACCGACTACCTGGCACATGGCCCGGCAGTAGGACTCCATAGCTTCTGGTGAGGTGGGGCCTCGGGCGAGTTTGTGAAAGACATCATTTGTATTGATGCATACGAATGGTGGTCTGTCTGTCGACATGAATTTGAAAGAAAGAAAAGGATTGCTATTGCGGAAGGAGAGGTGGCCATGAGAAGTACGTTTCAGTCGCATAATATAAAGGACGGCGGGGGGAGGGGAGCCCCGAGGATAATTGTCAGAGTTTGCCGCCCACAGCCTATCCGTATCTTTGGCTGTATAGGAGCACGGTGCCTTTCCAGGTTGTGAAACTTTGATGCCAGCTTTATGGCCTTTTGCCATTTCCGCTACTCCAGCATGAATAGCCTGGGCAACTAAGGGGAGGTTAGGTGTCGCGAGATCTCCCAAGCCGACCTGTAAAGTTTCGTCTAATCAGAGATTACGCACCGTACTGTACAAACCAGGAAAAAGCACCACCCCTACTTTCAATTACTGCCGCCGCACAGCCATGCCTTTAGAAAAATCCAGGCACCTCATGGAGTTTGTGAGAGGACAAATTGCTGCTCTGAGTGAAAACAAAGCCTTCTTTTTCTAAGATTAGAAAGCTCTGGCTTACACTCCAAAAGTGCCTTCCAAAGTTTCTACAGCCAGTACTAAAAACGAGGTGAAGCATTCTCAGGAAGAATGATATACTTGCTTGCACATGGGTGCTCTGATTTGAGACATTTGAACCAATAATTTACCTAGGAATGTTATCCAGGTTAGTGTTGTCATCATATCCATTACCGACTTCCGAATGTCCCTCTACTCTCATGGACAATAGCACGGCCGTGATCTCGAATTGCAGGAATTGGTAACATATTCACTGAAGGATTGCTGATGAGCATAATCTACTATCCTGCATATCAATGTCCTGATCCGTAGCATTGGAACAGCCCCAGCGACATTATTAAAGTTAACGTAATTAGCAATCTAAGCAAGCACTGGTCCATGAATCTCTACCTTCGGAAACAGCAGTACTATTATGATCTGGAACTACGAAGATTACTACTATTGCTATTGGTGCATTGGAGTGTGTGATATCCTATCTTATATTATATTACTAGTCCAATTGGTAACACAAAATACTAATAATTTATTTAGCAACATGACTATTTGGCATGACCAGAAAGTCTGCACATAATCTCCGAACTTTAGTCTTTTGGAAGCAGTGGCGGCATCATGGTCTAAAACTAAAAAGTAGTAGTGGCACTTTCATTAAAGTATTGCTAATGGGTGGTATACTTTCTTGCGTATCAGTGTTTTGATTTACGACATCAACTCCTTTGTCAGCGAGGTCGGGATTCCCTGTGTCGCACAAAACGTCTTTGGGACCTGTGCTGAATAGCAACGAGTGATAATTATGATCGGCAACAACGAACTTAAGTTATAATAAGAAAGCAATAGTTATGGTATGACAGGTAGCTAGTAACTCACCCCTTGGTTTATCTGCTATTATTGATATTTTTGAGGTAGAGAAATCCCTGACGAATAACAGACGAGACAGAAGAGGGAATTAAAGAAAGTGTGTTAACGAGGATCATAGTAACAAAGGAAAAGGGTTTGCCTGAGGAAGAAAGTTGTTCATGCGGAGGAAGGAGGATGGTTGGAGGAAGGAGAGCTTGGGGGATGATTGCGGCAGGGTTGTGTGTAGCTGGAGGCTAGTCTGACAGTCAGTAGCAGCGGCATCGGGAGGTCGAAAAGACGACCCCAGAGCCCTACAGAGAGGCCGTTCGGGGACAAACTCGGTATCATATAACAGGTAAAGACCAGACCACCCGGCACCTACGATATTCAAATGATAACGCTGGCCTGTGGAAATGTGTATATCTATGCGGATCACAGAACTGGAATAGATACCGAGCAAATGCAAAGCTTAATGTACAGATTAACCACTCCCATAAACAAACTTGAAAGCAGAAATTACAATTTTTCGACAAACTTTTCCACCAAACCTCTAAACAAGCATACTTTCAACCGAATAAACGCCAGCAACCATGCTCTCCCTATAGCTGGCCTCCTTAATCTTTGTTCTATTCAGTTGTCTTAACTCTTTGAAATTGATACCGTTTTCCGCAGGTTGCGCCGTTACCAAACTAATCCTCGAAACCGGCGCCGGAGGAACACCTAAAGGTAATAGTGGGCTAAGAACCGATGTATCCGCATTGATTACCGGTCCAGAATTCACTAAATGTCTTGCCACGGATACGCTCTTTGCCGGCATCTCCCTTGTTCTTTCCACCGCAGTTTTCCCAATCTCATTCCGGAGTTCGGCCTCCCGATTCTCACTCCCCCTCGCGTTTGTCTTGATCCCCTCAGAGTTCCCTTTCCGCTTTTTGGCCCGCTTTCTACCCGCCTGCTTTTTCTCGATCGTGGCCCTCCTCCAATCTGCGTGCCTGAGTACTTCCTCCAAGATGCTTTTGAGCGCCGCAGCCTCCCGAACACCTTCTACAACAGCCGCAACCTCACCGCGCAATTCCTGAATAAACTCATCACTACTATTGCCCAGGACTAACCCCCCAATACCAATCGTATCAAGGGCAACAATGAGAAGGTCTGCAACAATCCCAATGTCTTCGATCCCAATACCTATCCCAACTTCACTATGTAGCTGCCGACCAAACAGAAGCTCCTTACGCAAGAGGTGTATAAGATGCATCAGGTCCTCCCCCCCCAGCCCCGTCCTCAGAGCTTTGGCAATTTCTTCTGCAGGAAAGCCGTTCAACCTGACGAGAGCCAACCTCATGACCTCACTTCTGATAACATCCAGAACGATTTGGTCTTCGCCGTCAACATTCACATTTCCATGCTTCAGACCAACCCCGATGGCTTTTGTGACCTCCCCAAGACCAATCTCACCAGCCACTCCCAACATCCACTCCAGAGTCCTTAGCGAGGGGTCGAATTCCGCTAGGCATTGGACAAGGCCGCTGTAAGACCTAATGAGTGTCTCAGAGAAGCTACCAGACTCTAAAAGGTATCTGAATACATTCGGGGGATAAAACGACACACGGAGGCATTGCGCAGAGTTGTCGTCTGAGGGATTTTCGAATACCATATCCAGGACACCCACCACGAACTCATAGCGGAGAGGTGTATAAATGTTTGGCGAATAGCTCCCGCCCCGTTGCAGAGCAAGCCCAGAAACAGGCTTACCCGCCGAGGAGAGCTTATTCACCGCCCCTAAATCAGAAGTTCCGTTGACCATAGCAGTATCCTCATCCTGCCGAGTTTCCTCCGTCCCCCATCTAACCCCCACGTAATCTGCAAAGCTTTGTTCAAACTTGTGGATATCTCCGGCTTCCTTGGCTTCTTCTAAGTCTCGAATGACACTCCTGACAGCTCGCCCCTCAGAAGCCAGCCTTGATAAAAGTTTTCTTGACTCCGGAGAAACAAGAGCTTGCTTTTTAGATATCCCCACGCCAACCATCTCAACGCCGCGGCATAAACTATCAATCAAAAGCCCACCCCTCCTCATTCCGGCCTTAGCACCAGATCTTCCATCTGTGCGGGTTAACTGCACACCAATGATTCCGGCCTGGGAATATCCGACTGCCAAATCGAGGTCTTGGATATAACTAGTCAAGAATATTTGGCCCTTAGGCTTTGCATCCAGTCCCGATGCAGGGGAGCTTGCTCTTGAAGGATCTCTGCTAGCAACAGTGGAAGAATCAGAGCTTTGGTGCAATGGTGCGTGAGCCCGTAGAGACGAAAACTTTGTATCATATAAGGAGATATCATCATGCGTTACTACAAGAACTGTCGACGAGGAGATTCTGAGAAGAGAATACATATGATAAGTCTTATTGGAGCCCGTTGGGAGTCGAAGGGAAGATGTAACTGTAGGTACGGTTGGCGCAAGCGAAAATGTAGTCAAATGCGTTGCTGAAAGTTGATAAAGCGTAGCAGACGACAAGTGAAGTGAGAATATGGAATGTTGATCACCCTCCGCTGCCGAGAGATCTAGAGAAAGGAGCTCACTTGTGTTCGTTACCGCAGCCTGCTCTGTGGGTATTAAGGACAGACGAGTCTGAAAATGGCTGCTAGTACGAACCACTGTGAATAAAACAAGACCCCCAGATCCCCGAGTGCCTTCAGTACCACACTCTGGAACAAAGACATCGGGCCTGTTCTTCAATAAAGTTTTACGCACAATGCCTAAATCGGCGGTGATGGCATAAACCACTTCTGGGAAAGTAGGTACTTGATTCGGGGTTCCGGTAGTGGAGAGATCTGGTGACCGATGTTCCCAAAGTTCCTCCTTCAAGTCTGCTGAAAAGCAACGAATATAACCATCCCTGTAGACTACTAAAAGCCCTGTGCCTCCACCTGTGGATAGATCATGGAGATGCACTACTTCATGTCCAGAATCGTCACCCCGAGATAAAGGCGCCATGGGAGTCGATTCCAACTCAGTGTCCTGTCCGCCACGGACGTCGTTTTCCTCCCAACAAACAATCTTCTTTTTGGGGAACGATACGGCAGCGTACGTCTTCCTCAGTAATTTTGTTTTTGCAACTCTCTTTGCTGAAGATACAGGTGCGCAAGAGAATTCAGTCGTGGGCGGAAGTACGTGCGCCGATAAAAGCTGGGCAGAACGAACCTGGTCAATTGTTAGGAAAACTATCCAGGAAAAGGAAGGTCCAGCGTACATCGTAAATGTTGACACCTTCTCCATCAATAGCTACCGCAACTTCTGCATTGCCAGCACGCCCCCGTTTCCTATTCTCTACAGGAGAAGTGTAACACTTGCGATAGGTACTCCCCTCACGCTCCCTCGCCCGTGCTTGATGAATTGGTTGGGAAAGGGCAAAAATGGTATAAGGGGAGGATAAAGAAATAGGAGATGGGTTTGCCGCCATCTTGGGCGAATTAGAAAGAGGGTTACCTACGGTGGGGGAGGTTGGTGGAAGTTGTAGGAAATGAGGAAGAAAAAATGTTCACAATCCTGGTCAACCAGGAGGCTCTGCTGGTGTACTTGTATCGCGTTTACAGACACTGCAGGAAATCGGGGAAAGGTCCAAAAAACTGAAGATTGACATGACAACGGTGAGCCTCCATCGAACTCCTCGAGTAAACAGGTAAACGATGAGACCGACAGGATATGGGTGTCCCGAGGGCATATCTCTGCCTAAAACCTATAGCAGTAAAGTCTCAAGTCACCCATACCCTGTCCGTCACATCATTTATAATACCTGTATCCCCAAGTACCAGTACTGCGCAGTGCCATAGTTAACCGTCCACACTTCAATTATAATCGGGGATGACGGTCTCGAGACCTCGAAGTGATACAAGGACCCGGTTCTCTAATGAGATACAGGGTGGAGGGTAAACACTATAGGAATTATTATTTGCAGGAGAGGAAAGATGCTGCTCCTCGTCATTCCCGTTTCACGTGACCCTACTTCACCACAAAACCTAATTGACGATTATTACACTGTCAACTGGGTATCATACCTACCCCTTTCGGAGAGTTTTAGTGACTTCTTTCCTTCAGGGCCCCATACAGGAGTTTTTATGACGCGGGCGGTGGGCGTTTGTTGTGTGTTTGCAACCACTCTTTTTGCCTTTAAATCACACAGCACCCCGCAAAAACTTTTTTTCTCTTTCCAAAGCCACACAGGCAACTTCAGGAACGACGAAAGCCCACAATGGCTAGCAGCAGGCAATCCTTAACTAAAGGGCTCGAACGAAAGGTTCTTGCTATAGTTCGGAGGTATATCGACGAACTACCAGTTGTTGAAAAAAACGATGGCCCCCTGTGTTTGTCGGTCTCAAAAGTTTACCAATACGTCATTGCAGATGGGAGCGTACCAAGACAGAAGAAACAGAATTTGGAAAAAATGATTGAAAAGGCCATGGACACAATACGGGATGAAGAAGCTGAGGCCGATGGTCTGGATAGCGGCTTGAGCGAATTCGAGGGACTCGTTGAAGAGGGCTCGATGGAACCAAAGGTACCGCAGAGTTACAACAATGTCTATAGCATCTGGAATTCAAATATACTAACGCTCAAACCCCCACCAGGGATCAAACGCAATGAACAAGCGGGTAGTAGGTATGTGGTCAACAAGCACTTCAGGCATAACAACTCTCAAATCTCTTCCGCCAATTTCGGAACTCCCCCCCCTCATATTCAGCAACACCGCACCAGCATCGCCAGCACCCCGAAAGCGAAGGGAACCCCAGTCCATCAAGGATGGTGGATCTATGAAGCGTCCGAAACAAAACGACTCTTGTGAACCACCTCAACAAAACATATCCTTAAAGGACATTGGCGGCATAGAAGATGTCATTAAAGATCTTTTACAGCTTGTTGCCATGCCCCTAGCCCATCCGGAGATTTACTTACATACCGGAATACAACCACCTCGCGGCGTGCTTCTCCATGGACCACCCGGATGTGGTAAAACTATGCTAGCAAACGCTATTGCGGGAGAGATTGGGCTACCCTTTATTGCCATTTCTGCGCCCTCGATCGTATCAGGGATGTCCGGAGAATCAGAAAAGAAGCTACGAGAACTCTTCGAGGAAGCTCGGGAGAGAGCCCCTTGCTTAATATTTATCGATGAAATAGATGCTATAACACCAAAGAGAGAGAGCGCCCAGAGGGAAATGGAGAAAAGAATTGTTGCCCAGATGTTGACCTGTATGGACGATCTTACATTGAAGAAGACTGGCGGGAAAGCCGTCATTGTTATTGGCGCAACGAACCGACCTGACAGCCTAGATCCAGCACTGAGAAGAGCGGGGAGATTTGATAGGGAAATTTGCCTTAACGTGCCAGATGAGGTTGGAAGAGAGAAGTGCATTACTCCGGATTGCTTTTAATGTTGTTTCCCTAGCTACGTACTAATTGTGTGTCTTGCAGGATCTTAAGGGTGTTGTGTGAGAATTTGAGGTTGTCAGGAGATTTTGACTTCAAAAAATTGGCCAAAAAAACCCCCGGGTTTGTTGGAGCTGATCTAAGTGCTTTGGCAGCAGAGGCTGGCGCCGTAGCAATGGAACGGATATACGAAACCCTTAGAGTCCCCGCAGCCACCACTGGCCCTTCACAGGCAACAATCGCTGCCCAGTCAGGCGACCCAGCGAGCATGGACATGGACCAAGACGACCCGCCTCCACTATCGGTGTCAGTGCCAGCGCCAGCTGCCCCAACATCAGGGTCTCTGAGCTTAATCCAATGCTTCCTTAAAGCATACCCAGGTCGACTTACCGAAAAGCAACTAGATTCACTCTATATAACCCTTCCAGATTTCCTAACCGCCCTTCTGAAAATCCAGCCCTCGTCTAAAAGAGAGGGTTTCGCGACAATTCCTGATGTTACCTGGGCAGATATTGGGGCCCTTAAGCCACTCAGAGTTGAAATGCAGATGGCCATCGTGCAACCAATCAAGAGGCCGGCGCTTTATGCTAGCGTGGGGATCACTGCACCCGCTGGGGTACTCCTTTGGGGCCCCCCAGGGTGCGGTAAGACCCTACTAGCAAAAGCCGTTGCAAACGAGAGTAAGGCAAATTTCATCAGCATCAAGGGTCCAGAATTGCTTAACAAGGTTTGAATCCCGACTTCGATATCCCACAATCGCAAAGATACCTACTAACTAGCACAGTATGTCGGAGAATCTGAGCGGGCCGTCCGCCAAGTTTTCTCACGAGCCCGGGCTTCCATTCCGTGTGTTATCTTTTTTGATGAGTTAGATGCTCTAGTTCCTCGTCGGAATGACAGCCTTTCGGAATCCTCTTCTCGTGTAGTCAATACTCTCCTCGCAGAATTGGACGGCCTGAATGATCGCAATGGAATCTATGTCATTGGAGCAACTAATAGACCCGAGGTGATTGATCCAGCAATGCTCAGGCCAGGAAGGTTAGACAAGTCTTTATTTGTAGACCTACCAAATCCGGAGGAGAGAGTGGAGATTTTGAAGACTATCACCAAAAGGACACCCCTCTCGAACGTCGATCTAAGGGCTGTTGCAGAGGATAACAGGTGTAAAAATTTCAGGTCAGCCTTGCTCTATGCACCTTCCCTCCCCCATACTAATATCGTGTTAGTGGCGCGGACCTAGCGGCACTAGTGAGAGAGGCCGCGGTTCTGGCCCTCCGACACGCCTGCTTCACAGACGTTGCTGAGGTTGAGAAGGGTAAAAATACTGACAACCTCCAAGTAATGGTCACAGCGGAGGATTTCAACGGAGCGTTCGCAAACATCACGCCTTCAGTATCAGAGGGCGATAGAGAGCAGTACCAGGAGTTGTCAACTAGATTCGGTTGGAGAAAGCCCGTGGCGGCAAAATAGATTAGATACCCCTCTCGCGTACTCATAATATAACTTACATCCCTTAAAAGTTGTTTTATCTACGGGGTTTGAGCCATGTGATGTTGAGCCTTTGAAAATTTTAGTATAAATTCCGGCAATCCTGCTTCCTACCCGCAGTTACTAAGCAGATGAAAGTTGAACGTCGTACAGCACGACTGCAGAGGGAGCAATAGTGTGCTACTCAGCCACTCAACACTATTAAGACCTCTGGTGTTTCTTTCATTTGTACTCAAGGCCTCCCACTTTTCAACAGGCGCCCACTTAGGGTCCTATGATAATTATGAGCGTATTCCCTTGAACCACCCCCACAATACAGTATATAGGCTTGGAGTTATATTGGTTTCAAGTCGCTCTCACCTTCAGCAGCTGGCTACGCCAGAACCAATACGAAGTTGTCACAATACCAATCGGCAACAGGTATTTCATTGACGTGGATAATTTCGCCCCGGCAATGGAGGAATCGGGATGGTAGAAATGGTGTTCATGCCACCAAAGCTAAAGAACGAGGGGCGGTGTTGTACAAGTAATCCGACTGGTCATCAACGTTGTCGCTGTCGATCATATTACGCATAACCACTCCCTGGATACTCCATCTCCAAACGACTAGGCTAGTGCAGTGACAATTACTCGAGTATACCGTAAGAACTCGAATAATTGAACCTCACGCCACGACGTTGGAGTTGCCTTTGCTGGTATGGCCTGGCTCATTTATCTTCTTCTTTTTGTCTTAAGCTCGAGCTGAGGGAGTCGGTTTTTGCTGTGCGCTCGTCCCCCTATCCAAGAGGGGGGATCTAGGACGTCTTAGCGCGAGGTCCAATTATTCGAGTTCTTACGGTAGGCAAAAGAGCCATAGTATCCATGGACCACCTGTACCGGAGTCGGCGATTTGATCCTGAGATGTACCTCCCCTATCTGCCAACCATAGTACTTCCACTACTCACGATTCCATGCTCAATCTGCAGAATTCAGGCGGAGTAGACCCACGACGGTGGAGTTGCTTGATTCCTTCCACCAACCTTTGCCAAAACCCGCACTACAATACTTGACCATGCAACCCAAATGAAGGGGGAAAAGCAATGCCTCGGCAACCCCTCTCCCCTAACCCCTCCTCCCTCCCACCAGACACCGAGCTAAGAGGAAGACGGAGGCCCTTTCGCCAAGAACTAATTTACCCCTCCCACCTAAAAACTTAAGTTTGTATGATACCCCACCATAACATAACAACCCACCCCTTGAAAAAAAATCCCCCAAGAGAATTACTCCGCCAATGGCTAACACTTACAAAATTGTGGTTTTCGAGGGTTTGTTCCCGATGTTCCGAATTCAGAAGTTGGGGGATTTAGCTAACTAAAACACGCATAGGAGACTACTGTGGTCCGGAGGTTACTAAGGAAGCTATTAAGGTTTGACTCTTGGGGATGGTATGGGATGGATAGCAGAGGCTTATTGTTGTAATCATGCATAGGTCCTCAAAGTCGTTGAACAACATTCTAAGGCCACGTTTGATTTTCAAGGCCATCTTATTGGTGGCGTAAGTTCTTTTCTTCTTCCCATCCCTCCACAATCCTGAGGATTGGTTGGATGAGCATGGCTAAAGAGCGGACCAGGCCTCCATTGATGCAACTGGAGAGCCTCTCACAGACCAAGCTCTCGATGCCGCTAAAACAGCTGATGCGGTCCTTCTAGGGGCTGTTGGTGGACCTGTACGTTCATTCCCTCCTCCCCTTCACCTCTCTCTCTCTCTCTCTCTCTCTCTCTCTCTCTAACCCCGGGGCCGAATTCGCTGGCGGAACTCAGAAATGGGGGACCGGTAAAGTGCGCCCAGAGCAAGGTCTCCTTAAACTCCGCAAAGAAATGCAAGCCTTCGGAAACCTCCGACCCTGCAACTTCGCCGCAGAGGTCCTCGTAAAGTTCTCCCCATTGAAGGAAGAAGTCTGCCGCGGCGTCGACTTCAACATCATTCGCGAGCTCACTGGAGGAATCTACTTCGGTGACAGGAAGGAAGACGAGGGCGACGGAACAGCCTACGACATCGAGCCCTACTCTCGTCCCGAAATTGAGCGCATCGTCCGTTTGGCGGCACATCTAGCTTTACAGGTCGATCCTCCGTTGCCAATTACCTCGTTGGACAAAGCGAATGTCCTAGCTACCAGCAGGCTCTGGAGAAAGACCGTCGACGAGGTCCTTAGCAAGGAGTTCCCGCAGATCAAGTATCAGCACCAGTTAATCGATTCGGCGGCCATGCTAATGGTTAAGAACCCTCGCGCCTTGAACGGCATCATTGTTACCAGCAATCTTTTCGGAGATATTATCAGTGATGAGGCGAGTGTGATTCCCGGCAGTTTAGGGCTTTTACCTAGTGCTAGTTTATCCGGCATACCGGATGGGAAGACAAAGGTGAACGGGATTTACGAACCCATTCATGGGTCTGCTCCGGACATTGCTGGAAAGGGTGAGTTCCCTGATACCAGAGGACCTAGCGATTAATTGATGACAGCGGTATAGGAATCGTTAACCCTGTGGCTGTTATCCTTTCCTGCGCAATGATGCTGCGTTATTCTTTGAATATGCCTAGCGAAGCTCTGGCCATCGAAAAAGCCGTACGCACAGTTCTTAATGATGGCTTCGGGACTGGTGATATCGGTGGAACGTCCTCAACCTCCGAACTCGGCGACAAGATTGTAGAAGCCTTGACTACTCTCCTAAGCAAATAGAAAACTGAGAGGCTGCGCAAGCTCAGACTGACTCGAAATTATCAATTGTGGCCCTTAAATTCGGGTTATTTTCATGTTTACAACACCCTAAATTCGAGATTCCACCATCTAAATAACACCCCATTATTTCTTTGAGAGTAAAGGGAGTCTTCCCTTTTCTATAAAAAAAACCCCCCCGTGAATTGCTATAATGACTACGGTATATCATACGCCTGAGAGAAAAAACAAGCCAACCCTTTATAGAGATATTCATAGTAAACGTGCCCCGTCCAACAGACTACCGCAACTCTAGCTCCGTCAACATCTGCCTAGAGGTAAAAGGCACTTCATCAGAGTCGAAGCTCGGTCTATGCGCAATCAGTTTTATGTGCTACCCTAACATCCCCGGAATATACATACGGCTCAGCGGAGAAAATCTGCAACCCGCGAACATGCGTATCTTTACCATTCTGATGATTCGCATGGATACATACCTGTATGAGGAATGTTCTCAACTGACCACTTTCCAAACTGTCAGTACGCACCACAAGAGCTCGTTAAATCCGATACATACTCCTCATGCACCCCTTCAAGGTTGACATCAATCCACCCACTCGGCTGCTCGAAATTCATCGTCGTAACCTCCTGTAAATCGTGGTACCCCGTCCCTGAAAACACAGACATGCGGGTAGGAGTGTAGGATTCGTCGTTTTCAAAGTCAAGGTACATACTAATCTTTTTGACAAAGACCCGTTTCGCGAAGTGGATGTTTATAGTGTGCGGTTGTGGTCCATCCGATCTATTATGAGAAAAAAGGAAATTATATAAAGGGCATGAGAAAAGGTGAAGTGCAAGAGGGAACAAACTGCCAGAACAAATTCGTATCCTCATCCCGCAGTTGCTCAACGCCATTACCAGGCTTTGCGGTAGAAACAGTCCAACTAGCGAGATTGCCAATTTCTTTTAGGCCTTCTGTTGACGATTCCGGCACTGTCTCCATCATGTTTGGTTAACCGTGATGCAGTGTTTATCAAAAACCCGTTGGTGGGTGGTATCGTACTTGCGCTCTCAACTGTTGGCTCCTCGTCGCCCAAGTCCTCATCGTCGTCTTCGTCCCCTTCCTCCTGTGATATGGTCTCCTCGATGGACTCGATTTCTGAAGCAACCGGCGACGGCTCCCGGACAGGTTGCTGGCGGGCCCTTGATCGTGGCGGCATTGTTAGTTTGATTGGGCTTATCCAGCTTGACAAGCAAACAAGAGATGCATTTTAGGAAGACGCGTTGTGGGGCAACCAGGACCCCGCCGATCATGTGCCTGTCATAAAACCTCACTCGAAATTCCCCTCTTTGTCGAACCCACGCGTAATCTGCCATACCGGTAGTAGTGGCGACTACTAAAGATGGGAAAAGGTATCATTTGATCACGCTTTTTTTCTTTCCCAAATCCCCTGCCTACTCATTACAGAACGGAGCCAGATCCACCAGTTGGAATTGTTTCTCCGGCCGGGTTGGCTTTCGCCGATGTGATGCTCTTATTTGAAATGCCATGCCTAGGCAGCCTTACGCAAGCGACTAGCTGACCGGCTGAAAGAGGCTGCGAGCACCTTCTAGACGGACACACTTGCCCTCTATCAACCCCCCGCCACGGAAAACTCGTAAGCTCCTTTTGGGGAAGGCTACGGTATTTAATCACCATCATCATCAGCGCAAGCAAGCAAGCAAGCGGCATGTCAGGAAAAGAAGGCAAGATGCCGGTAGCCCCTCAAGAACTCGGTGAGGTGGAAGCCATTGGAAAACACTGTGACCTTCCCGAATGTCATTTGCTGGACTTTCTACCGTTTAAATGTGAGTCTTGCGGCGGGTATGTTTTTTTTCCCTTCTCCTCCCTCCCTATCATTATTCCCTTCTATCCGGGATACTGACGAGGGATGTAATAGAACATACTGCCTCGACCACCGCACCGAAACCGCCCACAAATGCGCCCACGAAGGGCGCTGGGCCGCCGCACGCCGTGAAAAGAATTCCTCTTCCTCCACCGCCCCAGCCAAACCTAGAATCCGCAGCCTCCTGCAGACCGACTGCGCCCACCCGAAATGCAAAACGATAATCAATACCCCCCGCGACCCAGCGGTAAACTGCACGACTTGTCGAAAGCAATATTGTCTCTCCCACCGCCTGCAGGACCAGCACGACTGCGACAAAGTCAAGCCTCCACCACCCGCCGTGGCTACAGCCAACGAGAAGGCAAAGACCGCACTGTCCCGCTTCAAAGCGTGGACTTCTTCCAAATCCGATAAAGTCATACAATCAACCCGCCCGGGAGCTTCACAGATCGCGGAACTGAATAAGCTCAAGCGTCTAGCCAAGGGCGACGACAAAGTCCCCGTCGGAAAGCGCGTGTACGTGTATGTTGAAGCGGAGGCTAGAACGACCACATCGAAGTTACCTCGGGGGGAGTTCTACTACTCAAATGAATGGACCGTAGGCAGGGTGCTGGACAAGGCGGCGCAGAGCCTGCAAGTTGCGAACTTGAACAATAAGGCTGACGACGATGAGAAGAAGTTGAGGATCTTTCATGTCGAGGGTGGGAGAGTATTGAGTTTTGGGGAGAAGATTGGGGATGCCGTTGGGAATGGGAATACTATTGTTTTGTTGAGGGGGCTGCAGATGCCTGAATTGATGGAATAGTTTGGATATTGCTGATACTATTATGCTTGTGTGCGTCAGGAGTTTGTGTATTGCGTGTGTTGGGTGCTGTTGTTGCTAATGTTTGTTTGCAGTGTACATGCGTGTGGATGTGGCATTGTACTATAGAGGTTTTGGTTTCTCACTTGATCTCTTGCTTGCTCGAGCCACTGTAGTTGGCTTCCTTCCTTGGTCTCTATGGATTCCCTAGAAGTGTCGCATGTGGGATATCATGTCGGCGATTTCTTTTGTCTGTTATGAATGTTGTCACGACATACAGCCATTCCTGGAGATTTTTAAAGTCTCTTCCCTTCTTTCTAGTTATATCGTGTATCGTTTGACAAAATATTGCTGATATCACGCCTAACGATGCCATACGCTGGATTTTTTCAACTAAGTTATGGTACCAAAATGAGTGCTACGAGAGCTTTGTGGACACGAGCGCACCATAGCTTAATTTAATGGCAGGGATGCCAGTAGTATTTTATCGCAAACTCTCTAAAGCCGCAACCCCTACTTCTGATCGCCATAAAGCCTCAGCAGGACTTCAGAAACTCAGCCCATGCATCCCCTCCAAGGAGGGACGATGATACTAACAGGCATCCTTAGAATTCACCTTCTCGTTGCCTCCCAAAGATTGTTTTGTTATGTGATTATCTGGAGAATCTAATACTACAGGCTGGATGGCGCAACGGTAGCGCGTCTGACTCCAGATCAGAAGGTTGCGTGTTCAAATCACGTTCCGGTCATTTCTTTTTGTTAATACTTCCTCTTCCCTGACCACAATGCCACCGGTGTTTTTCCATCGTGCCTAGGTGTGTTTCTCCCTTCTCTCCCCTCCCCTCGCAAAGGTTAACCGGATTTTGGAGCTAGGATTTGTAGGGGTTGGTATATGGTAAGCGTGACCAGGCTATGAGCTCGTCGGGTACCCTGTTATGGCCTCACCTCAAGTGTTGTCGTAATTTTCTTATTTCCTTTCACAACCCATATGCCAGCGGCCTGCTAAGCAAAAATTGCCTGAGGGTGAGCACGATGAGATAAGATAACTTGAGGGATAATTAAAAGTGGAAAGATATGTGGAGTAGGTAGATAATAGAAAAGAGTTGCTGCCTGCTTTCACTTTTTTGTTTTCGTTTTCATGATACCCCCCGCTTATATCAGTAGGTCTATTTGTGTGCACCGACCATCACTCGCGCTCTCTACCACCTCCAAGTAACACTTCTTGTGGCAATGCGCGATAGCTCAGGTCGGACAAATGATAGTTGAGAAGCTTTGTTTTTGTTTTTTGTTTTTTGTTGGTAGGGACTCGGTTCTTATAATAGACCCATTCGACATAGGACTTGAAGATATACTCGTGCCCTGAGGTTTATGGTAATTTAGGTAGGATAACTAAGTGGGTGCCCCAACCATAGCCTGGCCCATCCACGATGAGCAGCAGCTCCTTTCTTTTTCTTCCTTTCCTAAAAATGGCACCCTGTAGAAGATGCAATTAGATCTCCAGCAATATTTCATGTTGTGTGCCCACTCACCGGTGGAAGGCTTTGCTATGATACCATTTGCGCTACATTCTAGGGATCGAGCCATGCGGATAGGGGTTGTGTTTGGTGCTGGTGGTTCTTGCACTAGTGTTTTTGGGGGCGATTCACGCCAGGTATACTGAGGGTGGGGTTTCGGGAGGTTGAGTTGCTGGTACTGTACATATGTCTGGAGGTTTATTTGTGATGTTGAGTGGAATAAGGTACTAAACTTAACCAGCCAAACAAGCGCAGACTAAGATACCACGGCTACTTGGGAGTCTCGCGGGGGTGATATGGTGCGGAATTCCCTAGCCCACTCCAATGGACAATCACGGCGTGGTTCTAAAGTCGATTCTATCTAGGCGTTTCCTCAATTTGAAGTTCAGGGGAATATGAGGTGATTCAGGGGGAGTAGGGGGAAGGTCTGATGGGAATATAGTAAGCAGGTTTTGGGTTGTTGTCAATTTGTAATATCTCATTCTCTACCTTGCCCCCCCCCCAATTCCCGGGTTCTGAGGCCTGCTAATAATTAGCTTGAGGCCGAAGCTATTGGGATGGCAGTGAGTGCTTTCTCTGGCTTAGTCTACTATTCAACCCGAGGGCCAAAGACAATGTGATAGTCTAGGATAGTAGCTTTCAATGCTATCGTGTGGAGGGTGGATACTTGTTGCATCGTAGATCGTAGAGTCGAGTATGTCCACGGCAGCTCATCTAGTAAAGGAATGCCAAAGTAAAGGAATGCCAAAGTGAAGCTCAGCCCCCCACACACATGCTACACCAATAAAGCAACATTCATCGCCGGCATTCCTCTCGCCCAGAAACCAATCCCACATCTAATAGATTTAAGCACGGCCAACAAACGTCCCCCCTTCACACCTCTCACTACCACTCTTCTCTCTATTCTCATACACTACAACTTTCCCTATAGCGATGCGTCATACGGACCTTTTATATTCTTGAAACCCAACGAAAGTGAGCTAGCCACCGTAAACTTGGTATTATAAGAGCTGCCGGATGCTAGGGGATGGCGCAGGTTATTGATTGATAGTGGCGATCGCGATATCGCGTCCCGTGGCGATAGTTTAAGGATTCACAGGCAAGCTCTGTTGGGGTGTGATGGTAATGTGCTAGGGCTTAGTATTTTTGAGGATGGTGAGACGTTATGGAGGCACCGTACGGGGCGTTGTTGTGATGTTGAGGCTGCTAGGTTGAGAAGTTGAGGTGTGGTCAAGGTCTCGTTCACAATACCGTGAAATCTCAAATAATTGAACAATGTGCTATGTCGTTGAAGTTGCCTCCTCTGGTAAGGTCTGGCGTTTTTTTTGTTTTTCCATGCCTCTCAAAGGCGGAGCAGCTCTTTTTTTGCCGCGATTTCCCCCCCCTTTTCCAAGGTAGGGAATTCTTGACTACATGGCACATTGATCGATTACGGTATTCGAGATTCTACGGTATCACTAGCTCGTCTTGGCTTTAGCTGAGCCGAGGCTCCAGTCTAACTGAGTTAGTATCATATAAGAGGTATCGTAGTTTGGTGATAGCTCGGGAGCAAGGAATGCTTCCACAATGCTCTGCTTTGCAATGACCAGTCAGAGTTCATCGGAGTAGTGATGCGCTGTGAACAGATGTCCATCGGAGCCCCAACTCCAGAGTCTCCCGTACGCAAAAATAGGGCTCCGCCCACGCGCCGATGAAGCCGACATGATTCATGATCCATCACACAGCTTCACGGATAATAGTTTCTCCTATAAGTTATATCTATTATATGATGCCCTTTACACCAAGTGATCACGGTGCAGACGTACAAAATAAACCACGGTATTATAAAGAGGGGTCAATTAGGGGTCAATTAGTCTCTTTCCTTCTATAATGCTAGAGTCCACTTTTGCCACATTAATAAACCACATTTCCACCAGTTTCAACATTACTCACGGACTCCTCTTCTCTCCCGCCGCCAACCCGCTTACAACCCCATTCATCCCGTACAACGGCTCTGTGTTCTGTAGCACCGGAGGGAGCGCCCGGTGTAACACAGTAACAGATTTATTCCCTCGCTGAAAAACAAAAAAACAAAAAAAACAAACAAACATCGGCACGGGGACCGAGAAGGACAAGTTTTTTAAAACCCGGGGCAATCCCTCTCAGAGAAAACCCGGTTACAAAAAGCGAATTGGTTTTTTTTTTCGAACGAAACAATGCCAGCCGAGTTGCTGGTTGGGCGGACAGAACAGGGAGCAGTTGCTGACTGGAACGTGGGCCCGCGGGGAGGAGAGGGTGGGGCTTGTTGGCGGGAAATCTACGACAGCGATCCAACCGGAACAAAGGGCCCAACAGCTTTCTAACCAAGGAGGGAAGAAAGTGTACTTGTATGTGAGTGGAAGGGGGAAGGAAGGGAAGGGCGCAGCTGGGGTTGGTTGGAAATAAAGGAATAAAAATAAAAATAAAAATAAAATAAGGGTTACCATTTTGTGAGAGGGGGGTGCTTGCGTTGTCCACCACACAACGATTCGATAAGGATACGCTGTTTTTTTCAGCTGGGATCGTTTCACAGGAGGAAACACAGGCAGAGAGACAGAAGACCGTGAGGGAGAAAGGAGTCAGGAGAGGAGAGGAAGCTTTTTTCATACGGAGATGTGCAAAATTATAGGGAGAATGATTAGGCCGGCAACTCACAGAACGAGGTTTTTGATTCTGGCGTTTGTTGTGATTGTTTACTTCAACTACGTCATCTCGCCAGAATTCGGGGATGGTGGCTCCAACTTCAAACTAAACCACCCCGGATCATCACCATCGGGACTCGGTGCATCCAGCCGTGGTAGAAAGGGGGGGGTGGAGAAGGAGGAGGCCCCCCGATACGGGAATCCCATACAATTCGACTTCAAAGGCAGTGGCAGAGCTGCTGGGGATAGCAAGCGGGCCGAAGAGATCAAGGAGACTATGAGCAGGACCTTTTGGAAGTATAGGCTTGGAGCTTGGGGTAGCGATGAAATTATGCCGATTAGTGGGGATGGGAAGACTACAAGGTGGGATGCTTTTTTTTCCCCCACGCTCTCTTTCTTGAGGCTGCTGGTGCTTGTCTCGCCGTGTTCGTGCCTCAGCTGGGCTGGGGTTTCTCCCTTCCCCCACTCTTTCTTTTCCTTCTCCTTTGACGCTCGAGCTGATGTTGGTTTTTGTAGGAATGGGTGGGCAGCGACTATTGTGGATACTTTGACGACGACAGCTCTGATGGGCCTCGAAGAGGCGTTTAAGCTTGTGAGTGGTAACCAGGGGCAAGGTGATAATGCGTGATCCTGATTTCCCGGTGGCATTTTTTTATAGGAATTAAAATTCACCCTCGGAATTGATTTTAGTAAGGCCGCAGACCTCGTTGATCCCTTTGAGACGACTATTCGGTGGGTTCTAGCTCCCCCCAGTCCCACCTACTAGCTCCATACTGATGTCTGATAGCTACCTCGGAGCTATGATTTCCACTGTGGAGCTCATTGACAATGGCGTTGTCCACAGAGGACTTGTGTCTGAACAGGAAAGGAGTGCCCTGCTAACTAAAGCTGTGGAGCTAGCTGGCAAACTAGCGCCTGGTTTCGATTCTCCGTCTGGTATGATATGGCCCAGAATCAACTTCACTACAAATAAGGGTTGCAGAGAGGATGAGAGAGAAGTGGGATCGCATAACCATCCTACAGTTACCCCTGCCCGAGCTGGAACCAATTGGCTAGAGAACAAAATCCTTAGCAAGCTTACTGGAAATGATATATATTGGGAGAATGCAACAAGTGCTTGGAAGTATACTTTGACTCCCCATCGCATCTGAAGCTTGATCAAGCCCATTAACCCTATCTTTTTTTTGCCCTCTTTTTCTAGGAAGCTTGTCTGGAATGAGTAAGTGCGAAGCGAGCTCGAGGTTTTGCCATATTCTAAATATTCAGAATATAGGTACACGGAGGATTGGCCGGGCCTTGTTCAGTAAGTGTTCCAAGGCCCTGTGCTCCCGATAGATAATCAGACAGATCTCTGATGAATGCTTTCAGGTCTCCGTTTGATATCATGACCGGTAAATCGATTGATAAAGATAGAAGTTGGGGCGGAGGTCACGACTCGTAAGGGAACTTCTGAATTTTGGGGGCATTGATATCCTCAGCTGTTTGCTGACACCCACCGGTGTCAATGATAGATATTACGAAGTTGGCAACCTGTTGTTCCGTTGCGGCTCTGAGATAAGAGCTAACTTTTCATCGATAGTATCTCATCAAGGCACAAATATTAGCGCCCAAAGACCGGCACGCAAATATATATGGTGAGAGATGGGTGAAAGCTGTTGAGTCCACAATTAAACACCTCGCTCAATGGTCGACCCCGGGAAAGGGTCGTCAAAGAGGAAAGTTGTTCCTCGCTCAATGGAAGGGTGGCCTTTTAACCAACGAGATGGGTCACCTCGCATGCTTTGCCGGTGGGAACTTCATATTGGGCGGGAAATATCTCGATAGAAGAGACTTTGTACAATTTGGTCTGGACGTCGTCGACGCATGCCACGAGACCTACGCCAGTACGATTACACGCATTGGGCCCGAACTCTTCGCCTGGACGCCGGCAGATAAGAAGATCGTCCCTGTACTCCAGCCTCAGCATGAAGGACAGCGGGAACAGAAAAGTAATGCAGGATTTTGGGTCACGAACGCCAGGTATCTGCTGCGTCCCGAAACCGTGGAGTCATATTTCTACGCATACAGAGCGACAGGTAACAAGATGTACCAAGAATGGGCGTGGGATGCATACAAGTACGACATTCCTGTTTGTTGTGTGATCATTGGAGGGGTGATCTACTTTCGGGTGCCCGATTGACTTCCTGTTTCCTTCTTCCTTCCCACTTGTATATCGCTCCCGGTCTCCATATGGTGCAGTATATTGATCCGTGATACCCTTCAATGTAGGGCCTACATGAAGACGACCAGAGTGGAGTTCGGATATGCTTCAGTCAAAGATGTCACTTTGCCTGAAGGAGGTGGCCTGACTGATCAAACAGAGAGTTTCTGGGGAGGTACGTCTATCATTTCCCCCCCTTTCCCGACCTTTCTTCCAGGCACCCTCTCTGGATATTCCCTTCAGGACCCTTTTTTTTCTTTACGAGTGGTTTAACCCGGTCAATCTCTATTCCTTCTCCCCTAACTCCACTGCCGGTGGGGGTTTAAATTACTCTCATCCCCAATCTCACTCTTGAGAAATTTTGATTTTCGTCCACACATGACCGCTTTCCTATGCTGATTATCGCCTCACTTGTCCCCGGACGCTGGGATTGGACGTTCGGTGCTTCTAGCCGAGACATTGAAGTAAGCTACAATCTACTCTCCCCACCTCCTTTCCTCCTCTCTCTTCACGAAAAATATGCTCGCTTGATCTTGGTTTTTTACTTTTTTACACCATCCCCCTTCCCGCCGCCTTACACCCACCCACCCACACACTCTCTGCACAGCCTTTTCCGCAAGGGCCGGAAAGGACAAGGGGGTTGTCCCTTTTCTACCTTCTCCCAGGCATCTCCCCCTTCAGCCGCAAAGCATCACATTCAAGAGGAAAGAGGAGAAAGAAACAAGACAGACAGAAGGAAAAAGAAATTACTAGGCTAATTTCCCTGGGCGCGATTGCGCGCATACACCCACATGCATTAGATATCTCTATTTGACATTCACGAGCGAAGACGTTGGGAGCCTGGACGAATGGGTTTTCAGCACAGGTAAGCGCTTTTATTTTATTATGGCATCTATTGCTTTGTTAGGCGCTTTTTACTTCCTTTTTTTTTCTTCTCACGAACAGGCGAAACGATTATTTTGATTTTCCGGTTTCCCCTGCCTTGCCTTGCCTGCCCTACCCTGTGCGCCTGCTGTAGGTGGAAAGTGTTTACTCTAACACTTTCCACCCTCAACTCCCATATCGCACACACCACAACGGTACACTCCAAGTACTCCCTTTCAACCTCTAAAATACAATTATTTTGTTGCATTACTTCGGAAACTTCTATTTGTTCCTTTCTTTCTTTTTCCTAGCACCCGACCCATCCATCCATCTTGCCTTTTGTTTATTCATTCGCCTCCACTTGTTTCATTCGTCCCTCATGCCTTACCTCACATCTCCCTTCCCTTCCCTTCCTCCTCTCCCGGCAGTTCCGCGTAGCAAAGAGTGAGAGGGAGATAATTACTTTTTCTTCCCCCCTTCACTTCTTTACTCACCCACTCGGTTCTTTGGGCTGGCTTCCGACACTACACTGCGAAAACCTCCACGTGGAAACTGGGCCTGAGAAGAAAAAAACCGCACATCATGAACACTCAAACGGGCTCGAATGCCAATCTGCCGGTTTTGTCAGCAAAACGAGGTCTGAGGCGGCCGATAGTACAAAGTCTACCCAAAGGAAACTCCTGTTTTCTTTTTGGCACGCTTCGAGATATCCCGGGATGCGATTTTTCTCTCTCTCGGGTTCAGTTTTCTTTATGAAGATTCTCGTAAATCGCAATATATCGATCATGAGGTATCATTTACCTTACCTCACCCTACAGTACCACCCATCCACTCATCCCACCATCAACCCCAAATAAGCCATGTCTCACTCACCCTCCCAAGTTTCGCGCCGACGCCTCATCTCCCTTCCCGCTCTCCCCCTCTTTCTTTGCTATCTTTTTCCCCTTCCTCACACACATGCATTCATATATATCATGCATATACACATACATACATGATCGAATTCGGGAAGAGAGGGGGTTGATTGACGATACTCTTTTTTTTTTGTTTTTACTTGATTGTTTTGCCTTTTTCCCCACTTTTTCCACCTTTTCCCACCTTTTTCCACCTTTTTCCTTTTGCGTGGGTGTCGCCTTGCTTTCTTTTTCTGCTCTACAGAATGGAAGGAAGAAGGAAGAAAGAAACTAAACCCCTGACGCGTGATAGAAGCACATCCGTTCCGAATAATGCGGTGATTGATGGGGAAGGGGGGAGGGTTGCATGGTTGGTTGGCTGCCGTATGATACCACACAAGATGGTACAGGAACTGATTACCGCCAACTGACCCCACTATGACAGGGGGAATACCGTGGCTCAGGTAAGTAATTAAGGGAGTAATACCAGAACCTTATGCGACGGCGCTGTAGGGTACGATGTCGATGGATGGTGGAACGGGGCAGAGGGGGGGGAAAAAATCTCCTTTTTTCTTGTTTTATTCCTTCACTTTTTTACTTTTCTTTTCTCCTGGTTTAAAAATAAATAAAATAAAAAGGTATTGTAGGAAAAAGCGAAAGACTAAGTGAACGAATGAGATGTAGGAACTACTTGTGCTGTAGGGTACATCATGCTAGCCATCCCACATCACGTCAAAGAGAAGGAGGAAAAAGAAAGGAAGAAGCAAAAAACAAAAACATAAACAAAAAAACAAAAAAACAAAAAACTACTCGAGTAGATTAGCACATTGAACCCAATCCATTCAATATACTCGAGTACGGTAAATTTTCAAAAAAACGAAAAACGAAAAACGAAAAAAAAAACATGATATCAAACTTATTCAACCTCCCGGGATGACAGTGCTGTACTTTACCGGTAATATGATACTTTCCTTCCTTCCACCCCCCCCCCCCTCCATCAATCATCCATTCACTCCCCATAGTTTCACAAATGATGTACCGTAAAAACCCGCTGTATCCACTATCGCAGATCTCGCTTGTACTACAGCACCAGACCACAATAGACCTAGCACGGCAGGTTAACGAAATAACGAATACCAGTTAATGAGATCCAGCAAGCTTCCCCTCCCCAAGCTATACTTTGTGTGGAAAGCACTATTCCTTCACAGGGTGTTTTGTCTCGGATTGCGAAAGTCAAGAGCCCGATCCCCGATAGTGGATACAGCGAGTTTTTACGGTATTATCGGTACCGGTACCTTACCATGAGCCATGTGAATGAGGGCTTTTTTATTTTTTTATTTTTTTATTTTTTTATTTTTTTTATTTTTTATTTACTTTTTGCAATCAATCCCCCCCTGGTATTGTATGCTGACTGGAGTGTTTTTCTTTTTCTCTCTTTTTCTTTTTTTTCCCTGCGCTTTCAACCCTGTGGTTGAGGTTTGGTGGTTTGTGGTATAATGCACTAGGGATAGGTAGTAGTACTCGTACTGGTGCTTTTGGATTTTTATTTGGTTGTTTTTTTGTTTTTTGGGGTATAATGTACGTTAATGACGAATATGGCGTTCTTTTTTCTCCCCCCCCCCTTCCAAACGTTAGTACGGTTATCATATATCCACCATGGTATGATATGATAGGTTAAGGAATGAAGGGCCATGGGAGATGGATGAACTGTTGATGGATAGAGATACAATACAAAAACTAAGCCGTTATGGTATAATTATGTGTTACGCACGGCATACCACAGGTCGGTACGGCACTAGTGGGGAGGAGGAGGGGAAGACCGCTGCATAGCTGCCTTTCTCAACACTTCCTCCGAACGGAGCGTAAAGACGTAGGGGACGCGGCGGAGCCATAATGTGTAGAGCAGGATCCCGGAGACGTAGCCCGCTATTCACGATTACCATTAGAGGACGCCCGTGAAAGATGGAAAGGAAGAGCCATACCCAAATGCCCCATATGTCCGATCCCCAGCCCATAGTCCCAGACAAATGCGCCGCCGAAATCAAACGCCGCGAGCGCGGCCATAATCGTGCGGATCCTAAAGTCGTAAGGAATGAATATGAAATTCAATTCCATCCTCGGACAAATGATGGCAGTGATAGTCCCCAATGCGATGATACCCGTACTGCTGCCCAGATTCGCGCCAAGAGCGTCCTTGAGTTTCCTCTCCAAGCGCTTCCTCCCGCCCTCGTCCATCGTCGTCATAGCCGTGGCCGGGAACCGGTGGTGGTGGAGCGCCGCGCTGAGGTCCTGCGCGGATACTTTGCTCCAGGGGTTCGTCCAGCGCTGCCAGCCGGCTATCGCCGTGCCGGCCATGGCCGAGCCCAGCAGGAAGGCGGCGACGGTCCGGCGGTCACCGTAGGCGAACGAGAGGCTGGGGGTGAAGGCTTTGAGGCCCATGAAGCAGAAGAAGAGGTGCACCACCCCCAGGTGGTTGAAGGCGTAGGTGATCAGCGTGTGCCATGGCTTGGAATCGGCGGATTGAGGGAAGAAGCGGATTGGCGTTAGGGTTGCGTTTTCCCATGTCGCCTGCGAGATGTGCTGTAGTCGGAGGAGGTCCGGGCGGTGGGCTCTGATGTAGGCGTTCAGTTGCTCTTTTGTGGGGGAGGAAGTAGAAGTGGATGTGGGTATGGAAGCGGATTCCAGGTCTCGGGCCGAGACAAAGAAGGGTGCGAGGAGGTTGAGGTTTGAAAGGATCAACACCGGGAGTGTCAAGCTGAGGAAGAACAAGATCACCGGGCGGCCGGGCTCGGGTTCGTTCGGGTCCGAACTTTCGAATTCCGCTTCTAGCTCTCCCTCGTTTCGCCCCCCATTACCATGGTCTTCCTGCAGCGGGAGCGGGACATCCTTCTGTGCATCCTCCTCGGGATGAGTCTTTGGAGAACGTGCGTGAGCAAACATCCATTGCGAGGTTGCTATTCGCCGAACGCCCAATGCCGGACCTGGCAGCGATGGTAATAATAACAATGATGACAACGATGGTGATGGTGGTGGTGACGATACCGGAAGTTTGCAAATAGTACCACCCCTGGCCTCCGCCACTGCCATTCTTCGCAAGAGTAGCAATGCGCGGGGTTTGTGTAATGGCAAGAACATTTGTGGGGCTGCGGTTAAGTGTGGTGCCGTCGGTGGGGCAGGTTGAGGTCAGGGAATCAAATCAAGCACCTGGTCATAGCGTCTTTTTTTTTTTTTAATTCCCCACAGTTTATGATCGGTACAAGAATAGCTTAACATACCCGCACAATTAAGCACAGGGGCACGTCCAGTTAGTGGCGTCTTGGCGTACCGTGGCAGGCATAGCCATGCCTTTTCCCTTCCCTTCCCTTCCCTTCCGTTACCCCTCCACCTTACCCCCCCCATCCTAGTCGCGCCCCCCTTCCCCCCCCCCGCCGTGGCCGACGCCGCACCACCACATATCATGCTTGTCAGCAAAACCATCAACACACAACACACCAAAAGTAGATCCCATTCCTCTAACACGGGTCCAAACATCCCCCCCCCCCATCCTCTTCACTCCTTTATCACGTCGATCACCACCCACAAACAGTAAAGGTTGACGAATAGTAAAATAATCCACCTGCCTAATTGATACGGCGTAATCCTCTCTCTCTCCCCTTGTAAACCGAGTCCCTCTCCCCCCCCCTCTCGTCCCGGCGCTGAGGGAGGCACGGTATCATGGTCAGTCATGTGCAGAGGACTTTAATAAAATATTAATATAAACCCTTACAGTACCATACTTGGTGCCGGTATGATAACTTGTGTGTGCGGGACATAAGTGCCCTACCATTCTACATCATACGCGGGGTAGGGTAGCCCGGGGTACGGCAGATAGATTAGACAGGGAGATAGAGATAGATAGATAGAGAAAATAGAGAGAGAGAGAGATATGACACATGATGAGTCGACTCCCGACAATTTGGATCTATCTATCTATCCATTATATCGCGCCGCACAATAACTCGCACAGAGAGCAACACACATATAGAGTGCAGGCAGGCCATCACTTTTCGCAATGGAGTGGGTTGATATATATTACCCGCATCGCATGGTAGATCTTTGTTCGCGTACCGGAATGACAAAATCCCGATTATGCCTTACCCTTCCTTCCTTCCTTCCCTTCAAATATCGTACCCAGTACCGGTACGGTAAGTTATCAGAACCTACTTACAGCAAAAAAGAGAAAGGAAAAAGAAGAACGAAAAACGAAAAAAAAAGAAAAAAAAAAAAGAAAGGAAAAAAGTGTGGAGACTTTCTTCTTTTCTTTTCTTTTTCCTTTTTTTGTTTTGAATAGCTAGCAAATCCATAACACCCCCCCCCCCCCCCCCCTTCAAGCTCAGCCCACTCCCAGCCCATTATAATCCCCTTCCCTACCTGCCGGAAAACAGATAAAATAAGTGAGGAAAGAAAAAAGACAACGCCCCATATTGGTAGTAACTTTCCAGCGAAAGGTGTGGAAAGGGAAAAAAATCAAAAAAAAAGCTTTATATCCCCTTACCATGTTTAAACCCATGAAACCCTTGTTAGTATTCAGGACAAAAGAGTCCCTGAAAAAGCAAATGAAAAAAGCACACAAGCACCCACGAGAAAGAAAGCTTAAGGTCCCCAGGAAGCAAGAAATAAAAATAATAAAAAAAGTAATGGAGAAATGGTGCGATAAAAAGACATAAAATGCTAAATAGAATTTCTCAAGCCTTGCTCTGCTTGCTTACTTTGTTATCCTATCCTATCCTACCCTGTCCCATCCGTAGAAACCAAATGACACTACAATACTCCAAAAGAAGAGGGAAAAAAATATAAAAAAATAAACAGATAATCCCAAATCCAACCAGTGACTCCATTTGTCCAGCCCGAACAAGCATGTATTTTTTGTTTGTTTTTCTGGTATTTTGTGTTCGGGGATTTTTTCCTCCCCCCCCCCTCCTTTCCCTCGTTTCCTTCGTCCATACCCCTTTCTCCCATCGCACCCTACCGGCACTGGGGCTACCTCACCCCACCCCCCCTCTGAGCAATCAACCGACCGACCGACCGACCGCTTCCAGTTCATGCTCTTTTTTTGTAATCTTTTAGTTTTTGGTATTTCCTTCAAGAAAAATTCCCAGTTCTTCGCCATGACCAAAACACCCGAAAAAAATCTCTTACACTGAGAAAAAGAAAGGGGAAGAGAGAAAGGAGAAGGGAAAAAAAAAGTGGCGAGAAAAAAGGAAACCTTAATGCTTTTCTACCCAATTTCTTTCTTCGCCCTGCCCTGTCGACTTTTACCTGTCATCATTAATCGTTACACGCGTTTCTTGATACACCACATTGGTGCCTAGCGGACCAAGTGAAGGGCGTGAACGTCATCAATGCCTGGCTCGAGAAAGACATAAAAATGTACTAGGAATAGAATGGTAGAAGAAAGTGCAGAAGAGAGAAGAAATAAAGAAATAAAAAAAGGGCCTAAAGGAGAAAAATGAAATGAAACCAAAAAAATGAAAGGATATCTCCGCTTCCCCAACATCCGTAAGATCGAGAAATGCCTGCTATAAATCCCAAGGTGATGTTACATCCCACAAAAGAAACACAAAGGAAAAAGAGAAGAAAATACCCCCATAATCAGAGCTCGCGCAGACCCTGGGGAAGGAGACGAATGAAGTAAAAAGGCGATTAGTTTAAAAATTACAGGAGTTTAGCTGTCGTACGCAACAACTCGGGCCGCGATCCACCTTGTGCATGGCCAATGATGGAACCCTAATTATTTTTCCCTTCATTCAGAGAGCTGAGAGGTTTGGGTAGTAACCGCGTGAGGTTTCTGCTGGCTCGAATCGCCCGCATTTCGGATAAAGGCTGGTAGTGTTGAACCTCTGCTCCCTCCCAACCGAGGCACCACCCCCTAGCCAGTTTGCACTGTACTCTTCCTTCACTGTCTTTCTCAAAGAATCATTGCTCGACATGCTCGCAGGAATGTAAGAGGATACGTCAGAATCAAACTGTTGACAGTTCGTTTCCAAAGGATGTTCACTCTTTCGATCATTACTGTAGGAGTGAGTTTCGTAATTGTTCTCAAGGTTCTGAGAGGGCGGTTGGGTAGTGGACTCGTAGATCGTTGAGGGGAAATATTGATACCCGACGAAGCCAGAATCGAGTTGCGAGGCTGTCTCGGCATCTAGGATTGGATCAATCGGAGGCTCGAGATGTGACGAAGAAGATGCGCTAGATACGGAAGGGTTGTGTATGGAAGATGTTGCAGGGGATGAGTGCATGGATGGTATGCCGGTGGTATGCAGCTGCAGGCCAGTCATTCCCATAGAGGAACTTGAGCCTCCAAGTCCAGAAGCGGGTGTTACTCCGTCCGGACTCATAAAACCGGATCCGCCAGAGGTGGGTGAGGGGTGGGTACCATTTCCATTCCCGGAGCCCCCTCCTGCACCAGGGCTGGAAGCGCTTGTTCTTCGCTCATCCGCGTAATGCCCTGGGCTTCTCCCGCGTACAACCATCGGGGCTGAAATCCTGTATGCAATCTTGACCCAACCTCCATCAGAACCCTGTGGATTTGAAGGATGGCCGGAAACGCTGGTCGCCGAGGAAGATGGGCTACCGACATCGGCATAGAGCTCAACAATTAAATGGTAATATTGCTGGGCGGCCCGTCGCTTACCGTTGTTGGCTGTTGCCGACTTAAATTGGATCCTGTCAAAAACGGCAATGTGTTGCTGTTGCTGAGCCTGCTGCGGGAAGCTGTACTCGCGATCCAGAGGTCCCGCCTGGGGTGAGTGTACCTGCTGCTGAAGTACAGGACTCGAACTCGAGGCAGCAAATGCCATCCCCCCGGTCGGCTGGGGGCTAAGCTTTATCCTGTTTGGCTTGTGCTGCGGCCCCTTGTCACGTTTAGGAGTGTGCTGAACAAGATCAACAACCTTTCCACCTGGTGCGTCAACCACTGCGGAGATACACATGGCGAAAGCAAGAACATGCTCTGTGGGCCCCCCAGAGGTTCTCCTTAGATACAGCGGAAGTGAATAAGTGGTGGGCTGTAGGCTGTAAGAGCAAATCACTGAAAAGTAGTTTCGTCGGTAGCATGTCCAATCCCGCTCGGACAAGAAGAAGCCCTTATCCACACGAGCATGGATCTCTGGCCGGACGTGGTGTCCATCAGCCGAAGTAAGTGAATGAATGAGCTGAGTCTCCCCCAGGGGAGGACCAGCAGAGTTAACCCCTAAACCATTGGAAGTAGGGTCATGTTGCCCTGGTAATGGCGAAGCAAGGGTGCTACCGACGGTGGGGGAAACGGTGATTGTAGGAGAGTCCAGGGCACGGCTTGCTGGGGTCAGTGGAGAATGAGGTGATGCCAAAATTTCCGACTGGGACCCCCGAGATGGGAGATGGCGCGAGAGATGGGGAGTGGATGTAGCATAGTCTGCCCTGACGGACGAACCAAGTGAGGGTGAGACAGACTTTGTGCTGCCCGAGGAGGAGCGGTGGTGCGGACCCATACCAGAAGTAGGACTTTGTCTACAGGCGAACGGTGTAAGTAGCCCTTCTTCTTCTACTTATTCTTCCAAGGCAAAAGTAAAGTGGGCAGGGAGGAATTGCACAACTACGTACATTGAAGGGATTCTTGGTCGTGAATCTGAACTCATGGAGTAAGATGGAAAAGTAGTAGATGAGGCACTTGTGGGGTAGGAGGTGGGTTGGAAGACGTTGGTGAATGGTGAGTAGGCGATTGAAGAAGCAGCCGATGTGGGGCTGGAAGAGTCGTAGCCAGAACTGCTAGTAGCTGAGTATCTACGAGAAAAGGATCGTCATCAGCTTCGTCGAGGGGTGGAAATAAACATGACTGAGGAGGAACAGAAAGTCGCGTGATGGAGAAACCAACAGGACTCGACACTGCGAAAAGCAACGACGGCATCAAGGATTGGGAAGGAGAATAAAGAGCATGGCCGTGGGTAGGTTGGGTAAGGTTGATAGGTGGATTGTGGCAGATAGGTAAGGTATGGAGGGGAACAGCGAAATAGAGAGAGCACACACCGTGGATCCTGCAGCGCGGGCAGAGATGCACCAAACCGACTATTACTAGCAGCGGGAATGGGGAGCGACTGAATCGACGAGTGCGAGATAGGATGATGTTCTCGTTGTACTGCCGAGCTCGAAGTGTCGAGAGGTTCGGGTTTGGGTGACATTTGAACGGGACCAAATCCTGTGCAGCCCACAAGGAAAGAGAAGATCGCTGTTAGCCAGACTGCTAGCCGAAATAATATGCAGCGCGCAGACACACCGCCAACCCCACACACCCAGTGAGAGTAGTGGGAGCAGGATGGATCAAAAGTAGAAGCAGAAAGCCCAACAGTAGGCAGTAAAAGCACGAAATAAGAGAGTGCAGCGTAACTCCAAAGATGCAAATGAGATAATGTGAAATAATAGGAAAAATGAGATCAAAATTTTTTGGAAGAAAAAAAAGAAGAAGGCCCAAGATTGTGAATCCCTTTTTCCTCTTTTATTTCTTCGTCTTCTTCTTCGGATGGCTGTGCAGTTGGGTTGCAGCTGCGGTTGCAGAGGTTCTGTGTTGGGTGTGTAAACCGGTGCAGTGCAGTGCAGCACAGATAGACAAAGAAGGAAGGGGGAGAGTGACAGGAGAAAGAGGAAAAAGAGCGAATAGATACAAATGGGTAAAGAAGGATTTAAAAAAAATAAAAGAAAACAGCGGTGACGAGTAGTGTATTGAGTGAGCGAATGTGTGAGTGGATGAGTTGAGTGACAAAACGAGCGAGGCGAACAGTAGAATAGAGTACGGTACGGTACAGATAGGATACAGTACAGATCTCGGACTCGAGCTCGACTCAAACTGGGTGAAGCGGAATCACTCCTACCCCACCATGCACGTGCAGTTCTCGCTAGGCATCACTCTTTCCGCGCTGCCTGCATCGGAGATAGGGGGACGACGGGGGAAGGCAGCCAGCCAGAGGAAAACAGCACCTAATTGAAGGGTGCAATACCGGCTGTCTGTATGGTCCAGCCCGGCTGTACGGTATTCGAGTTGTAGCTGCCGGAGAACAATGGTAGAAGAAAAAGAAGGATGAAGGGTGTCAAGGAACAGCGGGGAATGAGTAAAACAAAATGAAGAGCTGCGGGCGGGAAAAACCAGTCAATGGGAGGTGAGAATGTGAGCTGCTTATGCTTATGCTTCTGCAGGCCTCGATGTCTCTTTCCATTGTGATGCTGCTGCTGCTGCTGCTGATGTGCTGCCAAAAAGGAACAGGGAAATCGAATTCCAAAGAAGTGACAGGAACAAATGAAATGATGAAAAATAAAAATAAAAATAAAAATAAAAATAAAAATCGGAACTGGAACTGGAAATAATAAATTCAAATAATGAAATAAATCGTATCACGGAGGGGAATAATACTCACTGCTGCTCATCTGCAATGCAGTTCCAGCGCCTGGGCGCAACGACCACAAGACAGCCAGTGGAAAGGATTAAATAGGTTTAGGGAGGGAGGGGAGGTGAGGGTCGGCTGAGTGCGTCTATTCTGTCTTTGGAGTCGAGTCTTCCTCTGCCGTAAACTTTTCCTGTCCGTCTTTCCTTTTTTTCTCTCCTTCTCCTTTCTGCTTCCCTCACGAGCTGGGGGGAAGGGCAAAAAAATGAAATAAAAATGGGTTGGGTTGGACTGCCTGGCTGGGCTGCTTGATGCGTTTCGTGCGTTGCTGCGTTGCGTTGCGTGCGTGCGTGCGTGCGTCCGTCTCGTCTCGCTCTGTCCCAAGTGCGCGGAACCCTGGAAGAAACCCCGTAAATCGCATGTCAGTTGAGAGTCCTTTCCTCTTTCCTCCTTCACCAAAGATCGCTCGTCTCGTTCGCCCGAGAAATCCCAAAAAACCTCAAAAAAAAATCCTATCCCCACACACACCACCAAAACCCAACTTGCATGCAACCCATCCCCCCCCCCCACCACCACCACCAATATTCCAACCCACATAAACTGATACCCTATTGCCCCGCTACCACCCTCAGAGCTGCTAACCATCTAACCACTATCCAATGCCCGAACCCACTGCTAACTGATCGCAGCCAACCAGATGAAAAAGACACCATTGTTAAACGATCCAAACCTCACCCCACTCTAATAGGTAGGGCAAGTACTAGTAGATAGGAATGATAGACATGGTAGAAAAATAAAATAAAATTCAAAAACAGGCAACAGGCAACGGCCACTAGACCAGGTCTGGATCCGATCGACGAGATGAGGAAAAGCGCACTGTACTTACAGCAACAAAAATGAACAAGCTCGGGGGGAAAAATAAAAAATCCTCTGGTTCCCACAAATACGAGGACGATACGGTACTGGAGAGATTCGAAAAAAAGGCTTTCGTTGCGAAGTTATTGATTGCGTGGTTGAAGCAGATGCAAGCCCGTAAATTCCGAAGAATGTGTAGAAGTGGAAAGAAAAGAAAAATAAAGTTGGGAAGAGAATAAAAGAATAAAAATAAAAAAGATATGTGAGCAAGTAAATAGTAGTTACGGCCCCTTTGGATTGACGCTGGAGCGAACGGGGTCTTCCAAGTGGTGGGGGTGGGCGAGGTATTTTAGGGCGGCTGAGGCTGGGGTCGGGGTGTCGGTATATGTCGGCCTATCTGGGAAAGCGATCCAGGTCCAAGTCGACAGAAAACAAATGTTTCGCGCCCTAAAACAAAGGGTCTCCAACGCGTCTTCTCGCAGGGAAGGGAAAAAGAGGGAAAAAAAGAGTTGAGGGGGTTGGACTGAAAATAATAAAAATGCGGTGCGTCCCGATTACCATGCACGTTTGTCCGTTGGGAGACAGAAGGACAGGAATCAAAGGTTATGGTTTCCAGAAAGTCCTCTTAGGGTTTAAAAAGCCAATAAGAGTATTAGATAAAAAAGGCAAGCAGGTAGGAGGCCCAGCAAACTACCAAGCGAAATGACAGGGACGGTTCTTTGGTTGGCCCTGTTGAGGGAAATTGAAGAGCGGGAAGAGCGGGCTGATCGTTCTTACTCAAAAAAGTTATTGCTTTTTATGACCCTTTTCTCTTCTCCTTCTCTGCCTCTCTTTTCCTCTCTATCGGTTGTTTGGATGGGTGATCGAGTGAGTGAATGAGTGATGCCTAGTGGGCCCAAAGGTAGCTGTGGGTTAAACAGTGAGAGAGCGGATGCTGTAGCTGAACCAGAAATTAATATCCCAAAACGTGGGAAATGATGTCGTGATATATATAAAATCTTCAACAACTAACGGTTCAAGCCAATGCAGGATAACGAACGTGCCGCAGAAGGATCGTGGCAGTGACGAAGCTTTTTTTAAAGCTTTTCAAGACACTAGTAGATATGTCCGGAGGAGGTTGAATGGACGAAAATGGCGTTCGTTCGAAGATCCAGTTCGACGATATCAAAAAGAGATATCGAATGTTGCGAAACAAACTGCTGCGATGGTCGATGAACTTTCGAGAAAAAGTCACCGTACCAGCCTGTGAATAGCAAGATCCAGTCGTGACTGATGCGTTAGGGAAGAAGACTTAATTTATTGGGCATCGAACTATTCAAAAAGATCCGTAACGGCCTCTACACAGTCCGAGCTCAAGCTTTCCTCACACCCCCCTTCCTATCCCCCAGGTTCTCCCAACTCCCTCCCTTCCCATCCGCTCCCACCACCACCACTACCACCACTTACCGTACTGTACCCATTCACTCCCCCTCCTGAACCCCTCCTTGCCCCTAGTCGACTCAGACGACCTAACTTCTGTGTCTACTTACCTCTATCCTTTTCTTGCTATGAGACTACCTCCCCTCCGGATTCATCTTGCCCCAAATCTGCCTTCCTGCATGCCCTGCGCCTTCCTGGCCCACCACCTCCCATTTCCTTACCCATTTAGGATGGGGACTGCAAGTCAGTGCGCTTAGAGTTTGGAGAGCGGATGGGAGGATAGAGATGGGGGGGAAGAGAGGGGGGGAAGGAGACTGGAGCCGGGGTCCCGCCTGATGTTCCTGCGTTTTCTATGGGATCAGAGGGCGGAAAAGAAGGTAAGAGAACCAGAAGACAAGTCTCTCTTCCGTCAAGCTGAGGTGCTAAGCAAAAAATAGCGTCAAGATCCCAGTAGAAGTTATCGGGAGCTATAAAAAGAACAAGGTTGGGAACTAGCGCGAATAGGGATTGGGGTGAGAATGTGGAGGAGGGAGTAAAGAGGAGGGGGGGTGCGTGTAGGGTGGAAAAAATATGAGGCAACGAAAAAAGGAGAGGAGAGGGATGGATGCGAGGAGAGCAGGAAAGAACGAAATCCCTGCGGCAGATTGATACGAGCCTGTTCCTCCATCCATCCCCTCTCCATCCATCGCCCTCCTCCTCTTTTTTTTTTTTTTGAATTTCCCCCGTTTTCTGTTTTGGGCCATTCCGCAACATTTTCCCTTGGAAGACTTGACAAGGGTGAGCGAGAATCTAGCCAATCAACTCGTTCCCAAGCGAATTATCCCTGCAAAGAATCCTTCTCTTGGATTTCGCCCCTGTGCTCTTGTCGATTCTCTGAGCTCTGTATGGTCAGAAAAGGAGAGGCTGCAGGATGGAATTCGGTGTTGCCGAATCCCCAGACGAGGGGGGGGATTTGATCCAGAGAGAGCGCCAGAAAAGCAAAGCCCGCCTTTCCGGTGTATCATATGTCAGTTATGGGTAACCTGCAGTAAAGAGATGTCTGCGGGCTAATGATATTTATCCGCGGCTTGGCTTCCTCCTTTCTGGGACGTGGGCGTCGATTATTAATCTATATTCTCATCCTAACCTGGTGTCTATGAAAGCATGAAAAAGCAGCGAGAGAGGTTAGCAACCCCACCACCAAGAGGAAACATGAGCTACGGTAGGCAACTATCATGTCTGCCATCTAAGGTTCTACCTAGCTTTAGGGGGTGGTGGATGAGGAAAAGGGATGGCGAAGGGGCCTCGGGAAGGGCTGTCGAGAAGCAAATAATAAATCAATACAAGGCAAAGACAAGACAAAAACGGTTTGCTTGGATTAGTTATTATTATCATTACTACGGCACCATCACGAAACCGCGCTGCATGTTTTACTACAGGAGGCAGAGAGACAGCGTGACAGTATCATGAAAACATGTCGACCCAAAGTTCAGACGATTTTTATGTCTCTCACCTATGATACACACCCTCTCTTTTGTCTTGGATATTACTCGTACCATTGTCTACAGGACGGCACGCTCCTCTCCAAATTAGCCTTTAAACATTGATCAAGTTTTTCCTGAAGCGAGCACGGCAATCATACGGCAATAACCCCCGTATCCCTGAACTCGATTCTGGGTTTCGCTTCGAGGCTTTGATCGATGGGTCCGTCCACCACCACCCCCAAAGAGAGAAGCTGACATCTCCATCACGTCCTATGATCCATATCCATACTCGTCCCCAACACTCTCATATAGTACTACCCGTATACGGCTCGCACAGTACCCCGTAGGGGAAACATTACTACGGGACCAACTAGACATCGTATTACAGATGCGGTGCGCATCGCCCAGACTAAGGGGTGAAGGGGGAAAATGCCAGCCATCCCCGACAAAAAGAAACGAAAAACGTGGAGGCTACATAATACATGCGCCATCGTACAAGTACCCGGAGAGATGTTTTCCTCCAGACAGGGAGAGCTAAGCAACAAAATAATCCCTGCCTTGTACGAAAACATGTCCCCTGGCATTTGTACTCGTACTTGCACAGTACTCCACCAAAACGTGGTCAGTACGGTTCGACTCCAGGAATATATGTCTACCTAACTGCTGGAAGAATTGGCTATGGCTTCGGCGGGCTCACTCTCTCCCCACGTAAGAAAAACAAAGCAGTCCCGTACACGTGTATGCAGTACATATCAGACTATGCCGGTGACCGGAAGATGAAGGGGAAGCAAGCAAGCAAGGCATAAGCTCAAGCCTCCATAATTCAAGTCGGGTTTTAGGCCCCCACGTACCATTGCGGCGAGCAATCCATCCAGCCCGGGGCATTTTTTAAAAAAACCCTCCCTAAAGAAGGGGAAGGAGGGGCAATGATTTCCGATGATTTTTGGGTCAACGCCTCTGCCAGCTGCTGCAATAGGGGTTGGGTTGACTTGACATCCAATGCCGAATCACGAAATTTCAAACCAGACCAACTGCCCAGCGAATCAACGAGGGCGGTATCCTAAACAGGGATTCGGTACTGTGGGATGATTAGTTAGGTTAGTTGGCTGATCATACCCCCAGGGCTGCCCCTTTACAAGTGCTTGGGAGAAGGGAAGGGGCTTAAACGACGAAAAGACCCTGGGCTTACATGCCATATCGCACATACGTGCCGTACCGTGCTAGTACGAGAGAGAGAAGGAATATTGATAAGAAGCTTTTACCGTACCGTGATTGTTTGAGTGAGCAAATATCGCAGGGCAGGGATTACGGCAGGTATGTTAATATTCATAAGAACGGAAGGAGCAATGAGGTTCACGTGAGAAGAGAGCGAGACACGCTCCTGCAGTTGTAAGGGCACAAAAAGGCAAAACGAAAAAAGCAAAGCCACAGAGATGTATCAATGGGCCTTCCTGGCGGGGGGGCGCGGGAAGGCTGAGTGGACGGATGGATATGCAGACGCCTCACGTTTGAAGTACAGACCTCCAGTGCGTACCTTACATTTCACAGCACAAGTACGGTACGGTCCTTTTGCTTTGATTTACTTGCTTTTCGAACATCGGAGAGCGTACCGTGCAGCACAATCAGACACGACGATATGATCGCGGAGAGAGAGACACAAAGATAGACAGCTGCCCGTCCAAAAAAAAAAGCCACGGTGGCACGAAATCGAAATGGGCCGGAAGGATCTTTGTGCGATGTTTGATGGTGATCGCTTCGCACAAGCTACCGTAGAATCTCGAATAATTGAACAATGTGCTATGTAGTCGAGAATTCCCTACCTCGGAAAAGGGGTGAAAATTGCGGCAAAAATAGAG
>Ga0307509_10000557_pt1 | contig 63764 bp, 58 predicted proteins | sample 10_EM_MG_FD_202245 | JGI IMG/M metagenome (GOLD analysis project Ga0307509, IMG submission 202245) | Populus trichocarpa ectomycorrhiza microbial communities from riparian zone in the Pacific Northwest, United States - 10_EM | ecosystem: Host-associated > Plants > Roots > Unclassified | place...
ACTCGAAAGTTGCACCATTCGACCGCCGGAAGCTGGCATGGCGCCATGTTCAATCTAACCAACAATAATTAAGTCGCGAATTCTTTACGTGCGGCACACATACCTGCTCAATTATAGATGCTGGTGTAATGGAATGGCATTGGAATGATGTATTCACTGCAGTGCTGCGTTCCGTAGAATACACGTGATCTCATATTTAGTCCCACGCGAGTAAGTGAAGCCTATCAGGTTCGTTTACTTTTAGACATCTACTCCTTGTACTTTTCCAAAGCCTCGCCAAGATGGGTCAAACGCGTACGTATAACCTGTCCTCTGTAAATTTCAAAGTTCCTAAGATCATTATCCAATAGAATCACAATTTATGGAAGATATGGAGAAGCGCTCCAATTGTCTGTGCAGATTCACTCCTTCAGAACGAAATTAGAGGCTAATACTGGAGTTGTGAAGTCACACAACCAGAGCTTGAACGACTGAAAAAGCGGTTTATGAAATTGGACAGGTGCGTAGCGAGTTTGCGCTCAGTGAGTGACAATGTGTCTGACGAGCAGCAAGTGATGGCTCGGGGTCCATCGACCGTGAAGAATTCTTGCAAATACCCCAGATCGCCACCAATCCTTTAGCCTCACGAATGATTGCTATCTTCGATGAAGAGTGTGTACCATTTGGCGGCCTCAAAATCTAAGAAATGTCTAGGACTCATCGCTATTTCAGTGGCGGAGGCACGGTCGATTTCCAAGAATTCGTTGGAGGGCTGAGCGCATTCAGCAGTCGCGGTGGTCGGGAAGAGAAACTGAGATGTTTGTCACTATTTTTTCTCGACACGACGCTGAAGCTGATTTTTCCCTTGGTTGCTTTTGTGCGCCTAAAAACGTCAAATGATAGTCGCCTTCAACGTGTACGATGTCGATCGAGATGGGTTCATCTCCAATGGAGAGCTCTTTTTGGTGTTGAAGATGATGGTTGGCAACAATTTGAAGGTATGAATCTAACTTGGCCCGCCTCGATTAAACTCACCAGTTTGGCCACAGGACCAACAATTGCAGCAAATCGTTGACAAGACGATCATGGAAGCGGATCAAGACGGCGATGGAAAGTTGAATTTCGAAGAGTTCGCTCAAACAGTGGCCAATACCGTCCGTTTTGTTTTCAAATTCTTTGTCCGGATTTCGCATACTGAATTGCCTATGTTAGGATATCGTCAAACAAATGACACTCGAGGATCTATTCTGAGAAACTGATATCTCCCTTGCGATTATCTCCTCGTTGCTTGTCAGCGTCACATCGTCGTCCACGTTCTGGTCGTACCTATCTCTAGCTCACTTGCTCCTCGTGGATATAATACCCTTAGTTTGTACACCCTCAATCATGGAACCCTACCACGTATCGTTTTCGTTATACACCTACTTCTGATGAGGAGACAAGCTCGCCTCATGAGCGTCAGCAGATGGCTCAAATCAAAGTATTGTAGCAACACCCCCTTTCCTTTTGGTATTCGTGACGGTCCATTAGTATTTCCCTCCCACCAGCCTTTTTGTTGTAGTTTGTTGGGAATGACAATTTCATGTAAATATTTGAGAAGAGAGCCTGCACAAGTTGACCGATTGTCATAGCCGCCCGAGTCTCTGGAATATCGCGGGAATTTTATTCTCAGGTCGGACGAACCACTCGCCATGGGAACAACCCAAAAAAGTTATATGATAATACTGGAACAATAAACTAAGTTTACTACGTCGCGTTTTTACAGTAATGAGCACCATGAGGGTGGGTATTACTTATGTAAATTACAATATATTACACTATGCAATATCATCAAAAAGCCCCTCCACCCTCCGCTTTCAACTCATCCATACGCACCCACAACCCGCCCTAATTTCAGTAATTAGTCAAAAAAAGAGGGGAAGCATAAAGAGAATAACAAACGACCCACCTTGATATACATCGTCAAATGCAATCCAGGACATATTTTTTCTGTCGCCTTCCGGCCTCCACACTCGGACCAACTCTTCGGGGGTTTGCTGCTCTCTGGCTGGTCCTCAGGGGCAAGTCGGAAGTTGGTAAACCTTTGAAGCAATCGGACAAGGAAGAACGATGCTTCCTGGTACGCGAACTACAAAGTAGTGAGAAAAATGCATCTTTCTTTCTTTGACGGTGGCGCTGAGGAGAAAGGGGAACGTACCTGTTGCCCAAGGCAAATTCGAGGGCCAGCGTTAAATGGGCAGAAAATGTACGGATTCGGCGTTAGGTATTTGTGTAAACGCTCATCCAAGAATCGGTCCGGATCGAATTCCAGTGCTAGATATCCCACATGTTAAAATCAGAGGGCTGGTCTTGCAGACATTCACACACCATCGGGGCCCCAGAGGTCTGTTCGCCGTTGCATGATAAAAAGACTATATAAAATCCTACGAGCAGGAAATGTTAAACGGCGTGCGCCAGTTATTTTGAATAAGATATTCAAACCTTGTATTTGCAGGAATGTAGAAGGGTTTGGAACCTGGAGTCTTAGAGGTCCATACCGTAGATTTTGTCGAATTCCTATTTGTTGGGTAAATACATCAAGCGTCAGCGTCCCGAAGTCATCACAAAACTAAACACCCACCGACTGTCAAAGGGGCTGCAACACGAAAAGAACAAGAACCTTGTTCAGTCCGACATAAAACGCCATATGTCACAGAGACTTACACAGGGGGATATAATCTCAACACCTCTGAGAATGGATGAGCCATGATTTGGCAGAATTGAGAAAACTAATCCAAAAACATACCATTGATAAATGCCCGAAGGTACTTCATGTCGCGAATGTCATCGTACGATGGCCGGTTCGTAGGTCCGACCTTGCCCAAAATTTCTTGACGCAGGCGGTCCGATATCTCTGGATGTTCGGCTAACATGTAAAGAGCATAGGAGAGTAGAGAAGCGGTCTGTTTGATAAGAACTGCGAAGTAAGCTGAGATTGTGTCGCGGCACCCAAATAAACACGTGCCGTGTCTCGTCCCGCAACGAGAAGGTTGATCAACTAGAAAGGAATACAATTAATGAGGATTGGAGTTATACATATACCCATTTCGAGAGGGCGTACCTCGTCCTTCAAGATATTCATATCTACAGGAGGTACGATCAGCAATAATTCCATTCGAATTTACGATAAGATAAATCCCAACCTTCTGTATGATGCACCAAATGAGCAAGCAATGTATCACCGTCGTCGTCGTCGGATTTGACCTCATTTTTCGGTTCTTTCTTCACGCTGCCAAGGGCACCAACCAAAAAGGGTTTCGTAAACTCATCAACGACCTTTCTGAGAGGCTTAATGCTGTCTTCCCAAAATTCTCCAAGAGGCCAATTCGGACCAAGGCGTGTGCGGACGGCCGACTTAATCTGACCAGTAAGAAACGCGTCAACAAAGACGTTCGACGGATGGTTAAGGAATTCTGTCGAGTTTTGGATGCCGGAGGAAACAGAATACGGAAGTCCAGCGCCCAGGGACTCGACGTCGTAGCCAAAGAGGAATTTAGTGGCCGAGTCCAGTGTGAATCTCGAAACCAAGTCCTGGAGAAAGGGAGTCAGCAAAGAGTGTTGACGGACCATTTTCCAAGTTTATTCATACTTGAAAATCGATGGCATGGCCTTCGGCTAAGCGTTTAGATGCTAGCTTGAGCGCGATATCAGAGTGCAGGTCGAAGTTGTCGAAGTGACTGATTCGGTCCCTCGTAAAGTACGGGCGAGTCATCGAACGGTGGAACCTGTTCAGATTAGCTAGAACTCCTTTGACTCTTAGATTTTTGAGAACTACGGGGACGTACTTCCACATATCACCTATACTTCAATTAAGATTTGAAGTACACACCGAAGGCGAAGAGGCTCTTACCATCCGAATTGAAGACCCCAGTCCCGAGAAGGGATTCGAATTGAGATTGAAATACCAGTCCTGGAGGAATGTATCAGCCAAAAGCAAAGGTGACACCCGAAAATCTCGCCTTTGTCGAACGCGTCGAATTGGGTTGCAAGAATTGCCTAGGAAAAAATATTCTGTATTCCCCCATGCGCCCCAACAGAAAGTCTCTAACCTTGACATGATCTGGCTCGCAGGTTAGGATCTGCGATATGAATATGAGCGGGTCGACCATTATGTTTTGTATGTCAGACATACCCGATTATCGGAAGGGAGTCTCAGCTGGTATGCAAAACCATACTTCTTGGTCCACTCGAGAAAAGCATCTCCTAATAAAGTGCAACGGCATGAGCTCTTCTCGATTAGCAGCCAGTGATCCAGTTGTGTTACCTGGATACCCATGTTTGAAATCTTCAAGCAGCAATTTCATAATCGACAGCCCCGCAAAGTTCGGCCTCTTCTCCTCCACATGAGGCAGAATGAAGGCGTTATTGGCAGCTGCATTCCGGCGATCCACATAACGCGTGTAGTACCGCTGAAACACAGAAAGGGCGGGGCGAGCCAGGAGAGTTGCCAATACAGTCAAGGTCGTCGAGATGTTAGCCCCAAGGTAGACATTCGTGATTCTTATAGCAAGCAAGACGATGCATGGTGGGATTGCGAAGAAAGGGACCAAACTGTTGAGATACCGAATCCCTGGGGGGACGTCCATCGTTCGCTACCAGCAGGATGTGATTGTGGTTGTGGGTCAAGCTTCCGGCCCTGTTATGACCGTATAAATACAAGCGGCAATAGATCTTAATCATGCTTGCGGGCGCAAATGGTTTCAGGGGGTTATCCAGCTGCATGCATTGCGCCCGCGACAGCCGGTCAACTTCTTGGATTGAATTGACCAAGCTCCTCGTAGGCCCAGATTACAACAGCTGAACATTTGGACAAGTTTGACCCCTACTGCCGCAAGGACCTCAAGCTCGTGTTTAACGATGCGAGGGTTCATTAATCATTGATCATGGGGATATCCATTCCACTAATGGAACCCAGGCTCCTATGTTTGGCAGCAGACAACGTTGGCGGAGCAAGAGTGCAGATGGAAGTCCCAAATCAATTCTAACTTCGCCTTTTGGGAAATCAGCAAAGATGGAGGGTAATAGGTTATCATTGGTATATTTACAGAACATGGTGCAGGTATGTATATTTCCTCTAATATCGTTCAAAAAATTATTCAGTCTTGCCCTTTTCATTAGGCTTGACCCCCTTTGGACGGCTTCCTATTGTATACCCAATCGTTCCCAACAACACGAGCACCGCGCCCATCCACATCATTCGGTTGTCCACTTCCTGCGGACGCTTCGCTTCTCCAGAACCCACGAACGCTGTTCCGAGGGTACGAATAACAGCATCGAGATCGACTCCTAAGAAACCCCATTCTCCACCGCAGATCCCCAGGAACTCCTTCAGCGCCAGCCCCACTTGAGACACCCCGATTACGCTGACGATGAGACTGGCGGCTTTGCGGACAACGAGGATGAGTGTCACGGTGAGAGCATTGACACGCGTTGTCAACCTGTGCACGCCGGCGACGCAGAGAAGCTGGGTGAGTGTGTTCAGGACGAGGGGCAGATAGATATGGGGGATAGAAAGCGATAGGACAAAAGGATGGTGGAAAAAGGGCGTTGAATTCAGGTTTACCGACTCTGTTATGGATAACAAGGACAGGTTTCCTGAATGGCGAAAAATATGGATAGGGAGGCTCGGGAGAGAATATGGTGGCAGTACGTCGGTCGTCAAATTCAATGAGGCGGGTAGTGGGATAGGAAATTTTAGTTCTACTCTCGGGCCCTGCGAGTTGAGGGTATGCATCTGGGCCGCGAGGTCAGGTAAGAGTGGGACAAACATAGGGAGGGCGAGGAAATGCAGGTAGAACATGGATTCTTGCCATGGAGCAGGTCCTTCTACTTTCGCTGAGGTCGGGCGACCATGTTTGGCATATGTCCAGTCCTGAACCAGACCTAAAATACCGGACAGTACAAGGGCCAGGGTCAAAATTCCGATCCCTGCTGCATATGTGTATGGGTCGGCAACCGAGGTAGATTTTTTCGCGGAAGACTGCGCGGACAAAGTGGTAATGACGACTCCAGTTGTTACGAGTAGTACGGAGGTGACTTGAGTAATTGAATATCTAAAAACAAATTAATTCACGAACTTCTGGAAGGGAAAATACGCACCTCTTACGCGAGATCAACCAGCCAAGGATTAAGCTAATAATCAAGCCCCCACTCCTAAAGATAATGTGAACGGCCATTGGGATACGGTATGCAAAAGCAGCGTTGTTGAGCAATGAAACAAAATAAAATAGGGCAACTTGAAGAAGATAATAGGTGAGTGGTACACGACGTGGCCGAAACCTTGGGCCAAATTTGGTCCACACAATAAATTTGGGGAGACCATGGAGAGATATTAGAAGAAATTGGAAGAGCGTAAGGACCGATCCAACGTTTGGATATTCCAATGTAAGTTGTTCCAAAGTTATGGCGTTGCTACAGCAGCCACCAAAAATTAGAGAAAGAGTTGTGGTCCAGCTAGAGATCAAGGATAGCATTGTGCGTAAAATAAATCAATCTGGCCTTTATTTGTCACTTTACAGAACTTGAAGAAACATCGTGTTCGGTGTGAGCTAGATGTGAGGCTGGCAACGGTGTACATAAAGAAAAAATTACACGTGACCGTTGCCACGTCTTGCCATTTACTATAATGTCAATGATTCAATACATAACTGGTTCGTCACACCCAAAAACTCCATGGTCATGCTAATGCAGGTAGTGAAACAGTTGAACGCGACTCGGATCGAACCTCAGGCCTTACTACCGACTCAACCAGCCATTCCGACCCAAAATTGACCGAACTTCCAGAGAAGATGCTCGCTTTCAAGTTCTGTACGCAAATCTCTTGGAGATGGATCTGACAGTCATAATGCAACGAGGCAGCTGAAAGTAGTAATAACACGAAGATTCCTACAAGGCAACTTGACCTCATATAGGGACCACAACAAGGACCTTGCATCCTTGATTACGAATTATGTGTGCTGGATGTTTCTCCTGGTGTCTTCTACACTTGCCATGGGGTACCAAGAAACAAAGTAGGGAGATGAAACCTTGTGAGGTGAGCACCAATTTATATCACAGAATGTCACTGACACATAGCTGTGTTCAGAACCTGGAAAACCATCCATCTGCGATCGCCCCAGTATCAGAGTCAGTTGGTAAGCGAGTTATAAAGGCAAAATTCAATGACGTGAGATGGTCAAGAGATGGTCGGTTCACATTTTGCAATCTCTGACATCGACGTGGACAGAAATTGTCTGAGAATTCTCGGACGGCCGTTCCAACGACAAAAGAATATGCAATGACCACCGTGAAAGAGGTTTTAACCCTGTCCCAATCTGCAGCTGGAGTCATGCCAGTTCCGTTTCTGCAAGAGGCCATTGGAGTTGCGCTCAAGATTATTGAAGTATGCGATGTTCGTTGAATTCGGCCTTTGATGGTTGCAAGGCGATTGATGCAGAAGTTTTCATCAGGAAGCATCTGCTGTTGAACAAAAGGTCAAAGAGCTGCAAGTTAGGCTCGGCGATCTCATGGTCGTTATCGTGGACCACGTAACTCCCAAGGACGAAGAAGTTGTGAAGACCGCGGAGGGTATCGAAGAAGATATCAAAGGGTTGCTCAGGTGCGGCCTATGAATGGCGGTCTGTTACGGTTTCTGACAACATAACAGCACTCTTGGGACAATCAACGAGGATTTGACGAAAATCAGCTCCCAGAATCGATGGGTGATGGCGGTATACAAGGACCTCAATACGAGTACGGTCGAAGATTGTATGAACCGACTTTCAACTACGATGGAGAAGTTCACAGTGCGTATCTGGATAAATGATGCTCGGGCTCTGCCCACTAAAATTACGATTTCTCCAGCTTGCTAATGACCTACGTGACTCCGCCCTCATTGGTGAACTCCATGCCCGCCTACGCAAGATGGACAACAAAGTGGACGATATGCACCACAAGGTGGAAGATATCCACAAATACCTCGTGAGGAGCAAGCAATCGGCCACGCTGCTCCCATCGGACGCAGTTGTTCGACAGGAGATACCACTTAAGCCCGAAGTCTTTTATGGGCGAGATGATTTCGTTGAGGACATTGTGCGATTGCTCCTGGAGGAAGAAACTTCTCGTGTCTGCATTCTCGGCCCAGGTGGGATGGGGAAGACTTCAGTCTCACTTGCCGTTGTCGAATCGCCTCTCATTAAGGAACGGTTTCCGGGTGGAAACATTACCTGGGTGCCTTGTATTGAGGCAATATCGGCGACTCACCTTCTCGAAATCATGTACACACAACTGCAAATACCTGGCGATAAGCAGGTCACGCTCGACAAGATCATTTCTACCCTGAAACAGCCGCACCTCATCCTGCTCGACAACTTCGAGACACCGTGGAATGCCCCCATTGGCGGAACTCAGAAACAGATCAGCGATATTCTTCGAAAGTTAGCCATGCTCAGTCACGTCGCGATCCTCGTTACAATGCGTGGTACATACCCACCATGCGACGCCATCGAATGGCAATCACAGACGATCCGGCCTACTGATGAAGCAGCCTGCCATCGTATTTTCTATGACATCAATCCGAGTTCGAAGGGTGACCCCGATATCGATCGTTTACTGGCTGCGTTGGGCCACATGCCTTTCGCGGTCACGCTCATGGCCAATCTGGGAAAGCGAGGGAGGTCTACCGCGAAGGAGTTGTTGGACACATGGGACACATGCGGCACTGACATGCTCTCTGTCACAAATTTACCTGAAAAGAGCATGAACCGAAGCATCAGCCTTTCGGTCGACAGTGAATTCGTCAAGCAGGACCCTGATGCCCTTCTTCTGCTCGCCATCCTCTCATTACTGCCAGCAGGAACAACAAAAGAGAATCTTTCTTGGTGGGCAACAACTGTCAAGATGATTCCCTCTGCGATTGCCACTTTATCGGATGCAGGGTTACTAGTGGAGAATAAACGGCAGAATTCCGCCTCTCCAGTCCTGTTTGTTGTCCCTGTCGTCCAGTCGTTTATGCAGCAGCAAGGCCGGATTTCAGAAGAGATCCGGAGTCAGATACATTCGTCGTGCTGTGAATATGTTCTAGCACATGCTTGCCGCTTCGACGATCCCACATTCCCTAAGAATTCGAAAGCGCTCGCAGCCGAAGACACGAATATCCAGTCCATCCTTTTCACTTCGCCTCCATCTCCACTTACTGTTCTGCCCGATAAAACTATGGAGGCTCTCATTGCCTTTAACTGGCACCACTGCGACACAAAGCCTAATTTCGAGATCGCCAACCATGCAGTGACGGTAGCCAAAGACTCCGGGGTTGGGAAATACATAGCCTTGGCGATTTGGTCCTTGGGCCAGACCTATTTCCAACTCGGTGACTATGATTCCTCTTACGACAGCCTGCAAGAAGCTTACAGGATTTACAATGCCCTCCCTCCTGGTGATGTTGAATCGCAACGGCTTGGCGGCCAATGTGGACTTGATCTGGTTGACACTGTGCGGATGGGATTATGGGAGATCGACAAGGTGGTCTCCTTGGCCCGGCATGTCGAAACAAAGTGCGCTGCCCTTGCAGATGATGTCATACATGGACGAAGTTTGGTGACTCTCGGGATCGTTCTGCGCAATGCGCAGCAACATCAGGAGGCCTTGGCCTACCTGGACCTGGCTAGGACCATGCTGAAGGCTGTGGGCAACATGTTCAACCTTGCTGAGGCCTATCAGATCATTTCCTGGGTACATTATGATGAGGGTAGGCTTGCGAAGGCGCTGGATGCTATTGAGGAGGCATGGAAGCATGCCCAATTGGCCGAAAACACATCTATTCAAGCAGAGATCTCTCTAGACTTCGGTAAACTTCTCTTTAGCGCCAATCAAGACACAGAAGCATGGAAGCATATCGAATTAGCACTAATGAAGGCCTCATATACTGGGAATCAGTTCCTCGCTGCACAAGCATTGGAATACATGGGCTATGGGTACCTCCGCAGAGGCGATTACCAAAACGCGTATGGTGCCTATGAGGCTGCAGCTGACAAATACCTTGGTACTGTTTATCGCTATGTTACGGAGAGGTGCGACAATAACATGGCCAGGATCACCCAGAAGGAGGAGAATCCTGACACAGTTGTTGGCTTTTATAGGCCTGCCTTAGATGTCGACCAAACCTTTTTTTACCCCACTGTTCAAGCCTCTGCCAGTGAAGTTCCAGTCCTTAATTAAATCCAGCTTCCTATTACCAGAATATCTACATATCTAATTCCACACTTGTTTGCTTACTTGATCAATATTTGAGATAACATGTACATCTGCGCTCTTCCCAAAGACTTTTTAAGTGCAATATGCCTGACTCGTCACCGATTGTATCTTACTCCTCGCTCGACCCCCCTTCTCTCAGTTGGCTCCTCGCTTATGGTTTACTACTGCCAATGTTACTCACCTTCCACTGCTTCATTATCTAGACCATTTGCAGCCCAAACGGCATCCTCAAAACTGGGACTAACACAAGGCCATGCACGCGCACGAGAAAGAGGGTCGGACCAAAACTTCCGATGCGGAAAGAGATGCAATAAATCTGTGTTCAGAAACGCAATGAAGTCATGCACAGTATTTTCGCGAAGAGTGTATGTCTGAAGCTATGACATCGAGTTGAACAGTGATTGTATGGTCGGGTGGAGATAAATGAGGGAGCGACAATAAAAAATCGAAAGAGAAATGGATGTGGAGAGAGATCAACCCAGAGCCACAAAGGAGGGCGAAGAGAGGAAATAAAGCAAAGGACGATTACTTGTGAAACTCGAATACACTTACTGAGCGTTCTAGCTCTTGCCTCCGCCCTTTCTTCCGGAATGACAAATATGTCGAGGGCAGAATGCTTGTCACATTCTCTCCGAAGTAAAATGGAGTTTCTTGTCAAAGGAGGGTACCGGTCCCAAGTCACGAAGAAACTGCAAACTGGAAAGCCCTCGATGGCGGTGGTGGTGTCGTTCAAGACGGGCAAAGAAATTGTCTGGGCAAAAAGTCGGATGTATCAGATGGTGTCTTGAACATTCAGCATTCGAAAGCGTCGACAGCTCTAACTGACGCCCGGAGTGGCAACAAGGAACCAACAAAGGTTGAGAACGGGGATCAAATTTGGAAGTTGAAGTTTGAATGTCAACGATGATCTGCAAAATGGAAACACAAGGTCAGAGATTGCGAAAAGTGATAAGGAAGCCGAATGAAAGGAAACATTGAGAAGAAAAGAAAAATGTTCGTTGCAATGCCCGCTTGCGCCGCTCGTCACCGCGATCCTCCGCTTCCGACTTACCCCAACATGGCGCAGCCAGTCACCGTACAAGGAATTTGCTGTTCATGCACTATCGATTCAACAATGACTTGAGAGTTGCGCCAGTTGAAGCTGGACGGCGTTGAAAATTTTTACTCTGGACTAAGAAAAGAGATTAGAACAACGCTGACAGGGGCGACGAGGAGATGAAGAGAGATGATCTAGCAGTGAGCATGAAAATACACCACGAAGAGAGACATTGGTGACACCCAGAGCGGACAGAAGAATACGAGGAAGATACTTTGTTAAATGGATGTTCACCGAGCCACCGTTCTCACTTTTTCATCTTTCAGAACATCTGCCAGTGCTAGCCCCAGTTTGCCGGAATATCAGAGCCTTAAGTTGCTCGAAGGTTTTCCAATTTGAGGGTAAGTAGCCGTTGCACAACGAGAGGAAATATTTGCCATATTGAATGACTCAGATTGTCACCAGCGGAGGTGGGACGAGACGAGTAGGCGATGTCCTGATAATGGTGGATATCTATGGTAAAATGAAGAATAAAATGAGACATTAGAATCTATAAAGAACCAAAAGAGACGTGGATGAAGCGTTGGATAGAGGCGAACTTGGTATATTACTCACCAGCTGACGTGGAAATTTGAACAATAGATATTGGGGAACTCGTGTCCTAAACAGCTTGAAACCGGTATCTATATCCCCGTATTCATGGCCGGGATCACAGGATTATGAGAACGGTAATCATTCCGATATGGGGGACGCGGAGAGGGGGTACAAGATTGTATGGTTGGCACTAATGTGGGTCTTGGTGGATGAGACAGTTGGCAAGAGGAGGAAACGCGGTTGAGATGCGAACACACCTGTTGTATCGTCCGTTGTCTCTCTAATCCATTCCGTTTTCATCCTAGCAAGGATTTCCAAGTCTCTGCGCAGCTCTTTCCATTTTCCCTCGCCTTCTGAGGTCTGCGCTGGTTGCTTCAGTGCTTTGGCATAATGATCGCAGAGATCAACCGAGCCATCATCGTTCCTTTGGTAAGGATCGAGGACCTTCATCAATGTCTGTAGGTGTCCACGAAAAATTTTGGTAATCATAATGGTTCTACGACTGGTTCTGGTTCTTGGGATGTTGCATTTGATTCGGTTTGGTTGTAGACGAAGGGGAATATGATTTCTTGGGTGCGACGATATGACGGGAAAGAGGACGGAGTGAGGGAGATCGAACGGGCTGTGCAGTATTGTTCATAATCTCGGACCAGGGAACAGTCCGATTTTCCTTGCATAGCGGTTGCCCAAGGATGGTTGCAGGGAAGGTGACAGTCGCTGATCTCACGGGCGGAAGGAGTCGTGGAAAGCGGGGAGGTATTCAGTGACTTCGACTTGCTGTCTGAAAGTTAATCTGGAAACAACTGACACCGAGGTGCGTCATTTGACCCGATTCTCACCGTTAACGTTTCTAGCAAGGTGTTACTTCTCCCTTGGACCCTGGTAATATTGATTGAGGTATTATTATATATGAGTCCTACCGACTGCGGCCTTCGGCCACGTAGCTCAGATAAATTTTAGCAATGTCCAGCATCCTCGGTCGAAAATTTCCCTCGATTTCACATTCTACTAGTATTGTCCACCCAGGGTCCACCCTATTATTGGTTGGTCAGCTAGAGTCCACCTGAATTCCTAAACCCACTCCTCCATCTTGGAGGTCGTCGGTCGAGTAACGACTCGATCGAGTTGAAGTTAACTGCTGAATTTCGAGGCGGTATGAGATGCGTTTTCTCAATTATTCAGTGTTAGAATAGTCTTAGAAAGCCTGATGATGTTACTATAAGCTTCCCTTTCATAAATACATCTTCGAGTGGTGAGTGTCTTCACATAAAGTTTATCTGTGCTCGGATTGTCCGATGTAACGGGAATACAGCAGCTGGGGAATAATTAAATAGAGTAGTTGACTTGCCACCAAACCGAAGGAGATATTCTCAGATATAGGACAATATTAGCAGCCATCGATCGTGCCTGGATCAAATAAGACGGTACTTGCGGTGGTCGCTCCTCGCGTTTCAAAAACGAAGCATGTCGGGCATGCGACCGGCGATCATGACGTTATTACCCTGTCTTATTCGGACCGTTATGTCCGTAAGTATGGGAATGTTGGCGGATTTGGCTAGGCAATGTATAGGGTAATGTTAGTAGCCCAATAGTTCTCCCCCACCAGACCTCGAAGCTTTAATCGAGATCTGACTTCCGACCGTCGGATATACCACTTTCGTAGAGGAAATTGTCTGGAATAACTCGGGAACCAGGCCAGCATTCATTGATCCTCGTCAGACAATAGCTTGAAATGATTTCTATGCAAGTCTATTACAACACATCAAACATCATCACCCTTGTACTAGTGAGGCTGCTGGGTTTCGTACTTCCATTGATTTTTTTTTTGAATATATGTATTGCTCCTTTTCAACTTAGCTTCCCTTTTGAAATAACATTTTGGGCGGTTGCGGAATCACTGGCTCAAAATGGGATCTACAAAGAGTCCACCGGGCTAGGAGCCAAAGTCTCACGCTGGAAAGTGCGTGAAAACCAAGACTTTGCATGAGTATGTCCACGAGGTCCGTGGCGTGTGGACTAACAGACCAAGACCACTATATCCCTGACCCAAAACCATCCAGGTCTTAACCACTACCAAAGATTCAAATGGGCACTAAACCGTGGATAATGTCGTGCGTTGCATATCTTTCGGGGCCAGAGCTGCTCACACAACCATCGTTTCTAGTAGTAGCACAGAAGTATTAGCGCTGGACACAGCGGAGCCGCACAAATACCCACGAAACGCCGCCAGTGCCCGACGAATGCCAGCGCATGCTCTTCAAATGACCAGAGGTTATGATTCGTTGCCAGAAACAACCAAAACCTTCAAACACGCCGAGGAAAGGAAGGAAGGCGAGGAAACGAAAGGCGCCCAGTGCAACGAGCCTCCATTCCAAGAATCTGGCCAAGAAAATCGAGCAGTAGGCCGAACGATCCACGCAAAGGCCAAGGAGGATGGGGGCTGCCACAAAAGGGGGCATGAATACGAGGGAGAGCTGCGTATGAAGCGAACAGCGTCCCCTTCCTTCGATCCTACACACAATGTGTTCGTAGAAGGTGGGACACAGGACATCTTGCCCATTGATGATGCCAGCTGGGAGGTGATAGACTACCCGACCTGCCTTGCCTAGTGGATACAACGAACGGTTCTTTGGGGGACCACCATGAAGGATGTAACAGACCCATAGTCAGGGCGAGCGACTGATTCAAAGAATATCTTATCATGCTTTCATCATTGTTTAATCGTCCAGTATGCTAGAGGAAGAGAGTAGGGTTGAAAAGTGAGTGCAAGGCGAAGTGTCCATGGCCAATGGGAGATGTCGATGAACTCCTATTCTCGAACACCCTGGGCCTCCTGACTTGAGAATGGGTGCAACGCTTGAGCAGATGGCATATTGTTGATGAAGGGATTGGAAAAAAAATAACTCGGTGAATAGCATTCGTACGAGATAACAAGCAACAACAGGCCACGAGAAGCAAGAAGGTTTTTGACAACAGTCACAGTAAGTCGCGGTTGACATGCCAGCACTCAAAGGAGGTTGTCAGGCGGCAGCAAGCAATGTCGGAGAACCATGTAAGACTTCACATTCACAAGATAAAATGACAAAAAAAACCGGCCTAAGTTGAAAAATTAATCCTGTATGTTTTTTTTCCTGATCCACGAGCACACTTGTCCGAGCCCTGCTAGGTTCCGCAGATGGCTGTGATAACGGGGCGGTCGACGAATACAACAAGGCGAGCATGCAACTTACTCACAATTAATGATGCAACTGATACTCTATCAATCTAGAGAATATCAGCGACCTTCGACTCAGATTTGATGACAATGTAGTTGGAAGAACGGACGAAAATATTTGTTTGTGCTTGTTCCAACTTGAAAGGGTGAGCATCTTATCAGATTAGATATACATACCTCAAATCCGAGAGGTCGCGAGGCATAGTGCGAATTCGTAGGCTCCTTAGTCTCTCGTAGACAGACATCGATATATGTGATGTGCCCTAGGCATGGTGATATTGCAGATTTCCCAGATGTGTTAGGTAGATGTGTTAGGTTTGAACAGGCACCATGCCTATCGGCACTATTGCCCTCGAGAAGGCCATCAACAAGTCATTAAACACGCTATTCCTGTCTTGAAATCATGATTGAGGACCAATCAAGCGGGTGTGGCAAGAATTATGCGATCGTGCTCGTTAGCGCAGTGTTTTATTTTAAGGGGTTATTGGTGATTCAAAAGCCTGCACCCAACTGCCATCAATATATATATTAACCAACCTCAAGACTCATCAGCAAGTGACAATTTACTTTTCCACTTTTTGTCACTTTTTAGCTTTTCCCCTTAAAAAATCACTGCCAATCAGCAGGTTCCTGAGCCAGCTTTTTGCCGATCGACACCTAGCTTTTTTGACTTCTCGCTTTTCGTCCCTTTTTTCACTTGCACAAGCGGAAAAAAGCTAATTGTGATGAAGTCACCCAATTGAAATAAATTTGGAACTGCTTTTAAATTTTGAATCCTCATACCAGGATTAAATATGTAGTAGAAGGACTACGCTATGTAATGTTGAGCTTCTTATATATGCACTCCTCCCTCTCCTACTTATTGTCTTATTAAGACTTACAGTAATAGGCCTTAAGTACAATACTGCGTTAGCGATGTGAGTCTTCCTTCGAGATTTCTAATAGGTAAGGGCCGATTGGGGAGGAAAACGCTTGCTCAAAATCGTATGGGTGTGCTATTGGGGCTTCTCATACTTGAGTTCAATTCACTTATCTTCATCCATTCTTTCCACTAAGAAATGTCAAGTTGAAGGATAAAATTGCACAAACGCATGCATTCTCTCTTCTATTTCATCGCTTCTTATGACTTGTGTTCATGGAAAACATATACTCCGAAACAATATCAAGAACTCCAGGCAAAAGGAGCTTTCACTTCTGGGCGTGTCCCCCTTTCCTGGTCACATAACTATACATCACTCCATTCTTCAACTCAAGACATGTACTTGAGGTTTAACTAACAAAGAACCCTCACCATCCATTGTGATATAGGTTATGACATTTACGGTCATGGAGGAAAAGGATTGGAGGACCTTCAATTGTATAACATCAAAATAGATATATAATTAATGGTATGATAAAGTCAATATCGACAATAAATACTAGATATTTCTATGAGTAGATTGTTTATAATCTCTCTCCCAGTGATACGGGCGGTGTTATGAAGGTGGGGATATCAGGGGTCGAGGTCAAGGCTGGATAAGATAAGATATGTGATGTGAGTCACGTGACGTCGCTACGGTTACCTAGTTAGCTAATACAATATTCTATTCTATTTGATTTTCCATCGAATGGCTTACTCCACCCACATCTCATCCTCTTCTCACTCATTGAAAACCAAGGAAAAAAAAAAGTGATATCTGTTTACGACTATTACTTTGAAACTGCCCTACACATGTGACGTGAAATGCATCGCCTTTCACATAATCCTATAATTGGATCCTGACAGGCGTAATGCATCAAGGTTTTCCTTGTATAATGCACCTTGCATAGCTTCGTTGGCCATTACCTCGCTGTGTCTGGGTGGGGAGTACAACACACCCACAAGTGGCGACACACCAAGATATTTTCAGGAACACGGTTTGAAGTTTGATATATATGTGGGTGTGTCGTTTATGAAAAATGGTTTGCAGGCAGGCAACGTCTCATTGGCCATAGGGGGGGGCTACACACACATTGCTTTGTGCGTTGATCACGAATTAGGTGTGCTGGATGTTTCTCCTGGTGTCATCTGCGCATGTCCGAGTCATGGGGTGCCAAGAAGCAAAGTACAGAGACGAAACCTCCCAAGGTGAATTCTAATCTATATTGCGCAAGCTTACCGAAACATTGATGCAGCCAGAAACTGGAAACTCATCCACCTGCGATATCCCCAGCATCAACGTCGGTCGTTATCAAGCTGAAATCGGATGACGTGAGATGGTCGGTTTTGCGTTCTGAGTCTCTCTAACATTGATATGGATTCAGAAATTGTCTAAAAAACTCGGACAGCAGTCCCAAAAACAAAAACTTATGCCATGGCCACTGTGAAAGAAGTTCTAACATTGTCCCAATCTGCAGCTGGGGTCATTCCAGTTCCTTTTTTTACCAAGAAACCACCGAAGTGACGCTGAAGATTATTCAAGTATGCGAGGTTCGTTGAATTCCTTTTGAAGGTTGCGAGACAATTGATGAAAGGGCTCTCATCAGGAGGCATCGGCTATCTAACAAAAGGTCAAAGAGCTACAAGTTGGGCTCGGCGATCTCATGATCGTTATCGTGGACCACGTAACGCCCAAGGACGAAGAAGGTGGCACGGAAGCTACTGTGAAGGTCGCGGAAGGCTTTGAAGATGATATCGAAGAGCTGCTTAGGTGCGGCTTATGAATGGCGGTCTGTTATGGTTTCTGATGACGTTATAGCACTCTTGGGACAATCAACGAAGATTTGACGAAAATCAGCTCTCAGAATCGATGGGTGATGAGAATATACAAAGAACTCAACATGAATACGGTCGAAGGTTGTATGAACCGACTGTCAACTGCGATGCAGAAGTTCACGGTGTGTATCTGGATAAATGATGCTCTGGGCTCGGGCAACTAAAATCACGATTTCTCCAGCTTGCTAATGACCTCCGTGACTCTGCCCTCATTGGCAAACTTCATGCTCGCCTGCGCAAGATGGCCAACAAAGTGGGTTATATACACGAAGGCGTAAACCATACAGCCAGTACAGTCGACGATATGCAGGAAGGCGCAAAGCATACGGCCAACAAAGTCGACGATATACACAATAAGTTGGAGAATTTCGAAGTAATCCTCAAGAGATCAGGAACGAGGCTTATATCGCACACATTCCTTCGACAAGATATACCGCTCAAGCCCGAGATCTTTCACGGGCGAGACGACTTGGTCGAAAGCATTGTACAGTTGCTCCTGCAGGAAGAAACCTCTCGTGTCTGCATTCTTGGCCCAGGTGGGAAGACTTCAGTTTCACTTGCCGTTGTCGAATCGCCTCTTATCAAGCATCGGTTTCCGGGTGGAAACCTTATCTGGGTGCCTTGTATTGAGGCGACATCGGCGACTCTCCTCTTTGAAATCCTTTACATACAATTGTAGGTCCCCAAAGATAAGCAGGTTACGCTCGACAAGATCATTTCGAAACTCGATGCCTCAAAGCAGCCTCGCCTTATCCTGCTCGACAACTTCGAGACACCCTGAAATTCACCAGACGGAAATTGGAAACAGGTTGGCGACACTGTTCGTAGACTGGCTATGCTGAGCCACATCACGATCCTCCTCACGATGCGTGGACGATACCCTCCATGCGACAAGGCTATCAGATGGCAATTGAAGGACATCAAAACTACCGATGAAGTGGCCTGCCTCCGTATCTACCACGACATCAATCCGGGTTCAGAAAACGATGCGGGTGTCGCGGGATTGCTGACCGCATTGGGGCACATGCCTTTCGCAGTCACGCTTATGGCGAAACTGGGGATGGAAAGCCAGTCGACTGCCAAAGATTTGTTGGACGCATGGTCCGAGTCTGGGCCTGACATACTCTCCAACAACCCTGAGGACAGCATGAATCGAAGTATACGTCTCTCTGTTGAGAGCGACCTCGTCAAGCAGAACCCCAATGCCTCTCCTCCTCGCTATCTTGTCTTTGATACCAGCGGGAACGACCAAAGAGAATCTGCGTTGGTGGGCTCCGGGACTCAAGACATCGATGATCCCCTCCCCCATCGCTACTTTATTCCAGGCAGGATTACTGGTTGAGAGAATTCTACTTCTTCGGTCCTGTTCATCGTTCCTGTCGTCCAGTCGTATCTGCAGCAGCAAGACCGGATCGCAGAGGAGATCCGGAAGCAGATATATTCGTCGTGCTGTGAATACGTTCTAGCGCACACTTGCTGCTTCGACGATCCCACATTCCCTGAGAATTCAAAAGCACTCGCAGCTGAAGACACCAATATCCAATCCATCCTTTTCAGTTCGCCTCCATCTCAGCTTACGGCTCCGTCCGATAGAAATATGGAAGCTCTCATTGCCTTTAGCGGGCACCGCTGCGACACAAAGCCTAACCTCGAGATCGCCAACCATGAAGTGACGGCAGCCAACGCCAGTGGGGTTGAGAAATACACAGCCCTGGCAGTGTGGTGCTTGGGCGTGACGATTGACCTGTTTCCAACTTGACGACTATTACTCCTCCTATAACCTCCTCCAAGAAGCTTACTGGTTTTACAGCGCCCTTGCTCCTGATGATATCGAGTTGCGCCGGCTCGGCGGCCTATGTGGAATTAATCTCGTTGACACTGCGCGGATAGCAGTACGAGTTGACTACAGGTTAGTTTCCTTGGCCCGGGATATCGAAACGAAGTGCGCTGCCCTTTCGGACGACCTTGTACATGGACGTTGTTTGGTGATCCTCGGAATCGTTCTGCGCCATGCTCAGCAATGGGAAGAGGCTTTGCACTACCTGGACCAGGCTATGGCCATGCTGGAAGCTGTGGGGAACATTTTCAACCTCGCTGAAGCCTATCAGGCCATTTCCTGGGTTCATCTTGATGAGGGTAGGTTCCCAGAGGCGCTGGACGCTACTGAGGCATGGAAGTATGCCCAATTGACCGAAAGTGCATCTATTCAAGCAGAAATCTCTCTGGACCTTGGCAGGATCCTTTTTGACACCAACAAAGATGCCGAAGCGTGGGAGCATATCGAAATAGCATTAATGAAGGCCTCATATACTAGAGATCACTCCGCTGTTGCTGTTGCACAGGCGTCGGAGTACATGGGCTACGGGTACCTCCGCAGAGGCGACTACCAAAACGCATATGGTGCCTATGAGGCAGCAGCCGAAGATTAGCACCAATGCTGCCGACAGGTGAGGAGAACATGGCCAGGATCAAGCAGAAGGAGGAGAATCCTGACATGGTCATTGGCTTTTACAGGCATAACATGGACATTGACCAGACCCTTTTCTACCCCCCTGTTCAGGCCTCTGCGAATGACGTGCCAATTTCCAGTTCCTAGTTAGATTCAGCTTCAGATTACCAGAATATTTACATATATATATAGTCGTCCTTCTCGTAATGTATAACGTCGATTTTTGTTGCACAATCTCACTGACACATCGACGCATCGAGAAACTGGAAATTTATCCACCTGCGATAGCGCCAGTGTCAACTTCAGTCGAAAACCAGGTTGTAAAACCGAAAACCGATGATGTGAGGATCTAGGATGGTCGGTTCTTGTCCCGCAATTTCTCTGACGTCCATGTGGATTCACAAATCGTCTGAAAACTCAGACAACCGTTCCAACAACAAAATATTATGCCATAGCCACCGTCAAAGAACATACAGAAATTCGCGAAGGCTTACAATGTATTTTTCACGCGTGATTTATGATCGGTGCCATCTCCTTTCTGGAATCAAAACCACGCCCGGAACTGGCACTGCCGCCTCCTTCATTCTCCTTTCTACCTCCTCCCTTTACCTTATACATCCCTTGACGGGGTAATTTATAGACGTGTAGTATAAGTTTCCTTACTTCATACCACATCCTAGCCACCACTCTCCCTTTGGACTATGGCGGAACCCCCTTCACAGCGTCGGCACCCTGCTTCGCTTTTACCCCTCGCCGCGCACAGCCCGCTTCTCCTGACACTAGTGGGGAAGCGCGTCACACTGGACATGGTCAACTATGTAGCTCGCCAAGCATCGAAAGTCATCCGCATTGACGGCGAGCCCGAGCCATCCGAACCAACCTCCTCTCTGCCCGACTCCCAACCACTTCCCACCCCACCTCACACGCCGGTCAAAGTGAAATTCGCAGACCAAGAAAAGGAGAAAACTTTGGAATTGGAAGCTGCGCCCCCGTTGGTCACCCTGGAAAGCTTTATCGCGCATCTTGTCCGGTGCTCGAATGTGCAGGTATCTACCTTGCTCACGACTTTGGTTTACCTCGAGAGGCTAAGGACCAAGTTGCCAACGATGGCGAAAGGTTCCATGTTTTTCTCTCTCACTTTCAACGTGTAATTTACAGTTGGTGAGCAGGTATGCCTTGCACACGCCATCGGGTTTTTCTCGCCACTCTCATTGTCACCGCCAAATACTTGAATGATTCGTCCCCTAAGAATCTTCACTGGGCGAATTACGCTGTCATCTTTGATATTGCTGAGATTAACCTCATGGAGAAACAGTTGCTCTACCTTTTGGATTACGACCTGCGCTTCGACGAACGTGAAATCTGCACGCTCTTTGCTCCTTTCATGATCCCCACTACCGAATCTAGCACTAGTGCGCGTGTATCTGCGGTCAACAAAGTTGCCAAAGCTGGTAAGGCGAGGGCTGAAGCCCAGCAACAGTCTCAAATGCTTCCAACCCCGACCGAGGAAAAGGACTTGGAATGCTCTGCCCCTGTTCATCTTGCCACTGCTGCCCCCTCTGGATCTGCCTTACCTGCTTCGTCCTCGACAACCGGTTCTGCCTTGACCTCTGCTGTCCGCGGCATTGCGCGTCGAATATCAACCGCTCATCTTCGTCAAACTGCCGCCACGGCGACGATGTATTCGACCTTGAGCACAGATACTGGCTCTTCCGCTTCATCCTCCTCTGATCTGGCCTCCATGGTCGAAGACACTGGTTCTAGCTCCTCATCGTCTGGCTGGACAAGTAACGACTCTGATACGGGTGATGAAATCGACCGAACTGTCAATATCGTGGAATCGACTTCGAGTTCGTCATCCTCGAATTTTGGCGTAAGTCGACCATCGACCATCAATACTGTTCTTGCTGGGCCTGGCGTGATGAAAAAGCCGTTCAACCTGAGGCCGATACAAGCCCACAGGTCTGTGACTCCGAGTGGAAAGTCGGATGGGACGCCAACCCGAGCGCGGAAACCATCGGATACGTCCTCCGTAAACACTCTCACCGCCTCTCCCTCAGCGTCGCGTAAGCAATCCGTGGCTACTCGGGCCCTGGCAGTCGACGGTAAATTCTCCGCGTCTCTTGCGAAGAAAGCCTCGAGCGCGTCGCTTAAGCTTAAACGGTCAGTCATTTATATGCCTTCGAGCTCTACGATGCCCACCATTGCGCATTCTACTGGGGTCTCTTCTGGTATGCGACTTAGATCTGGGACAGTCTCGTATCGCCCTTCGCCTGCCTCCTCTTCGCTCGTGCCCCCGGATGGACCTGCGGCCTCTCAGTCTACCTTGACCATGAGCAATGGCATTAGTCGTTCATCGACACCTACGCGCAGTGTTGGCTCCCTTATCAGCAGAATGTGGGGCGCGGCTGCTGCGAATCTCAAGGTTGGAGTTAGCTCGCAAACCCAAGGCTCCATGGCCGCTGAAATGGAGTCGCGGCCGTTGGTGCGATGTGACAATATGGCCGCTTGATGAATCAACCGTGCCTTCCGCTTATCTTACAACTGTGGGTGCGACGACTCCGTCCATTCAACTTTTCTTATCTTTTCCCGACGCAGGCATTTCTAACTTTGTATTCTTCTCTCATTTATGTACTTTCACTTTATGTTCCTTTCATTTCCAGGCTGAGTTTATAGGCCTAACCATATTTTACCCCGTCAACCACCCGCATCCTTTTATAGGCCCTTTTTTCTTCGACCTCATCCTACACGTCCATTTCGTTTTGCCCCCCTTGTGCTCTTCTCACCTCCCATCTCCGTGCCTCATCTCATTGTGACGGACACTGCACCATATCAGACGCCTACCCCCATCCTTCAGTGGTCACTATTTATGTGTTCATCCACCGCGGCATTTACGACGCATAGCGCACATATTTGCCTGCAGCCCCACCATTCACCGCATATTTCTCCCGCTACCCTTGCACCTCGCCCGTAGATAAATCCCTCCACATGTACAATACTACCTCACCCATATCTTATGTACCATTTACTCCCCACATGCCAATATCATATGCCGACTATTATAACATTGTGAATATTTCTAACCTTCATTCACTGTGCGCCAAGGAAATTCGCGATAAGCTTCATGTATTGACTTCGCTCTTCAATGAATGGAGTGTGGCTAGACCTTTCGAATGTAACCCACTTGGCATTTGGAATTCTATCGAAGAAGGGCTGAACGGTGAAGTCTTGCACAAAGTCATTTCGGCCGTTGATCAGAAGCGTTGGGACTTGAATGAGGTGCAAACGATCGATTATACTCCAGCGTTTCAAATGCTGTGGAGTGAATTTGATGGTCAATGGGTTAAGTTCGCAATTGAAAGGGCACTGACATTTTGGACGTACGGTGCAGATGCTACGGTGAGGTCGCCCTTTGGACCAAAAATCTGGTCCAGGGCATACCAATACTCCTTGGGCACGGGTCGAATCAAACACCCATGAACCGAATGAAACTCCTTCACAGCACGGAAGTATGCTGTAGGATTTTTCATACCCTCAGCTATACCGATTTTCACTTCTTCTGGAAAGGCCTCCAGCAATTGTGCGTTGGATCGCTGTCGCAAACTGGAAGAAGCAACTGAATTCGATAAAACCAAGCGATGAAGACCTGCTGGCTGACGCCGAACCACAAATTCTGCAGCGAGGATTCCACCCCAGGAATGGCCCAAGAGATCGAAATTGTTTTCGATGGAAAGGTGGGAGAGGAGATTGACAAGCTCGTCGATGAACAACTTGACAGTCCAACACGTTGGTTCTTTCCCCTCGATATGACTTGATTTCCCGTTCCCAAGTTGGTCGTATAGAATGTCTCAGTTTCATCGTTCGACCTTTTGATCAAGTGGCCCCTCGCTGATGATCTTATCACCACCAGTGTTACTCGAGCCGTCTATTCTTTCATTATCTAGACTGTTCACTGCTCAAGCGGCACCCTCTAGCTAAATGGCGAACAGGAGACTAATACATGTCGGCGTTCGTGGCCACATATGCCCAGGGGTATACCAATATTTTCGATGCGGGAAAGGATAGAGTGCGAGAAGCAATAAATTTATGTTTCGTAGTGCGAAGAAAATGAGAAAGCAAGCTAGTGTGTTCGCAGAGAATGTAGGTCTGAAGCTATGACATGGACTAGTCCAACAGTGGTTACATGGATGGCCGAAGATCAATGAAGAGGGCGTCAGGAAACAAATCTAAGGAAATTGAAGTTTTATTCCTTCAATTTGCTCTCTCTACTTATATTTACAAGGCCCCTTAAGCCGCTATTGAGAAAGCTGCTTTGTGCCTCTTTTCGACAGTGGTTGATGAGCGTTATTCAACCCAACCAATCCTTTTACCTTGCCTTTTACGGATATTCCCGTAGTCGACATCCGTGACGACAGATCCTTCGGCATACTGCTCTGAACGGCGCAGTATTCTAGCCCCAGAAGCCACTGCCAAGATCTCTTCTCTCACTCATTCAGCGGGGTTGAATAATCTGCACAATAAGTGTCAGCACCGCTGCGTCTGCCCTTGCGTTCGCAGCCGATGGGAAGCACCAACTGACGCCCGCAGTTAACAAGCTCGCAGCTCAAAATTTGCTCAATTATGTATTTTTTACATGGCCTGATTTCCTTCACTGCGGTTCTGACTACCTATAAATCCTCTGAATCTCCTTTGTGGAACTCAGAATTGAATCGCCCAAGAATCCCCTTTCAAAGCCAACACAAACCTTTACCTTAAATAACCGCTATGGAAGACGACATTGCTGCTTTGGTTAGTCTGTCATCATTAGACAAAGGGTTTTCAGTTTAACGAAGATTTATAGGTTTTAGATAATGGCTCCGGCATGTGCAAGGCTGGGTGTATGTGTTTTCTTTTGTCGGTAGAGTGACATTTGCTAATGTTCCTGTTTTCCGCTAGTTGCTGGTAAAATATCCTCTGAGAAATCGAGATAACCCTAGGACTGACTTATTAATTAAAAGGCGACGACGCCCCTCGTGCTGTCTTCCCGTATGTATTCCGTTCGTCCCTTGCTTCCATGAGAAATGTTTGACTTGTTCGTCCAGCTCCATTGTTGGTCGTGCCCGTCATCCTGGTATCATGGTTGGCATGGCTCAGAAGGACTCCTATGTTGGGTAGGCGCCATTAATATCTACCTCACAATGATTCATAATACTCACTGTTTTCAACAGTGATGAAGCCCAAGCGAAGCGTGGGGTTCTTACCTTGAAATACCCAATTGAACATGGAATTGTCACTAACTGGGATGACATGGAGAAAATCTGGCACCATACCTTCTACAATGAGCTCCGTGTTGCACCTGAAGAACACCCCGTCCTGTTGACCGAGGCCCCACTCAACCCGAAGGCTAATCGTGAAAAGATGACCCAGATCATGTTTGAGACCTTCAATTCTCCCGCGTTCTATGTCTCTATTCAGGCCGTGCTTTCTTTATACGCTTCTGGACGCACCACCGGTATCGTACTCGATTCTGGGGATGGTGTTACTCACACTGTTCCTATCTACGAGGGGTACTCCCTTCCTCATGCCATTCAACGTCTCGACCTCGCTGGCCGTGATCTCACCGACTACTTAACCAAGAATCTGACTGAACGTGGTTACAGCTTCACTACGACCGCTGAACGTGAAGTTGTCCGTGATATCAAGGAGAAACTTTGCTATGTTGCTCTTGATTTTGAGCAGGAGTTACTAACTGCGGCTCAATCCTCTGCTCTAGAGAAGAGCTACGAACTTCCTGATGGGCAAGTCATCACGATTGGAAATGAACGGTATGCCCGCATATATCACCCCCATACCTTACGCCCGGCTTATTAAATATGCGTTAGGTTCCGTGCTCCTGAAGCCCTTTTCCAACCTTCCTTTCTCGGACTTGAAGCCAGTGGTATTCATGACACTGTGTAGGCTCGGTTTTCTCATGCTTTGAAACTGAAGACTAATTCATTTTCATAGGTACACCTCCATCTACAAATGTGACCTCGATATTCGTCGCGAATTGTATGGAAACGTCGTTCTTTCTGGAGGAACCACAATGTTCCCTGGTATCGCCGATCGCCTGCAAAAAGAACTTGCTGCCCTGTCCCCCTCGAGCATGAAGGTCAAGATCATTGCACCACCAGAGCGCAAATATTCCGTATGGATTGGAGGTTCTATCTTGGCTTCCCTGAGTACCTTCCAGAATCTCTGGGTCTCCAAGCAGGAATACGATGAATCTGGCCCCGCGATCGTTCATCGCAGTAAGCTTCTCAACATATTAATTAAGCGCCTTACCGACAATTTCTGTTTCTAGAATGCATGTGAGGATAGGTGATGCAGTCCATGGCGTTACGGAAGGATTATCAAATAAATAAAAAGAAGGGCAGGCCCCTGTAATGGATGAGAAAGATGTGTATGTGATTCTCATACATTGCTCTTCTCAACCTTTCGAATACATGCTTGGGACATGTTGTTGACAGTCTTTTTCCTAATTGTTAAAGTTGTTGAGAGGTTGACTAAGGCCAGATTGAGGAAAGGTATCATATTGTTAGTCAAGTTAGGATACGCAAGGTGAGCCACGGCTATTTGAAGTCGTTCTCTTATATGTAGCGTTCCCTCCCAGTGATTTGATCTAGGCACAAGGTCGAGTCAGGTATAAATATTTTAAATATGTATCTATGTAAAGACTTGGTATTGGTCCGAAGAATCTAATGATGTCGATTCTTTGGACTTTTACCTGGGATGGGAAAGTCGACCACAAGTCACTGCATACTTGACATACAATACGCAGCTGTAATGCAGTCATCCTGTAGTCAGCTCCAAGTCACCACATAGATTACGATGCTTGCACAATAATACAGGTGATGGTATTACGAAGGCAGATCAACGAGATTGGTAAATTCGCAAAAGACCTTCCAATATTAGCCCTTTCTCTTTTTCTTCACGTGTCCCGTGTTAGCAGGAGCGAGACGAATAGCTCCCAGGATTTGTTCGAGGCCCTGGTCCTCGATCTTGGTGGATTTCACGGAAGGTGGTTCCAGTTGAATATCGTCAACCAAGGCAGCTTTTTTGATCCGTTTACCCAGTTTTTCGTTAAAGAGAGCATCAATCTCGTCCTCGGGGCGAGACTTTCGTTTTCGTGCGTCGGTGAGACGCGTTTCTGGCGGCTTGGATTCTGGCGGTAGTTGGGTTTGTTGTTTTGGTTGGTGTTCTTGCGTCCGTTTCCGCTCCGACTGTAGATTCCTCCATTCTTCCGGACGTCGTTGAAGAAGATATAAATTCAGGTTTCGAGCAAAGAATTTGCCGTAGAAAGAACCAGCAAGGAATTGTTCCTGAGCGACGAGTGACCGGGCTATTTTTTCCTGTTGTCAAATCCAGATTAGGTGGTTGTTGCTATACTTTCGGGGAAGACGAAGATGATACCTTAAGATAGGTATCGCAAAATGCCCAACACCGATCACCAACGCGACTACCCAACTTGTCATCAACAAGAGTATGATAGTTCCCAATGAAGTCCATTACAAATTGGCGTTTCATCTTTGCGGGGACTGTCGGAGAATCTAAGAGTGCATCAAAGACTCTGGACCCCATAGAGTTCTGAGCAATCTTTATGCGATCGTCAACTGAGATCACATGGATGCTTCGACGAGATGTCAGTTAACGTACGCCAGAGATGGTAAATGTAGAAGTTCACCTGTCAATCACGAATTGGTTGTGTGGTTCGGGCAGTCGGAGGAGGGATTGAAGCAACACGCTTCCTTGTATTTTTGGTTCAAGCGGATCTTGTTGGGCGTGCGTAAAGCGGTTTCCACGACGAGTAGGTGGTTGCTCGTGTGCTGGTTGATTAGATAGCGCGGCTCGGTACTCCTGTGAAGTCGTCAGTTAATGATCATTGTTGATAATTATTACGAACCGGTAGGGGTAATAAAGAAAGAGCGGCTGGGACGACCAGCGCCCTGTCTTCTGGCTTCGTGATACAGAGGGCGGAATAGACTGTCTGTACCCTAGCAGTCAGGAAAAGCAATGGAGGAGAATAGTTAGCGCCAACCTCGGACATTGAGAAACATGATGATCCCAGGACCGCCACTCTGTCAATGACGGCTCTTAGAACGCCAGTACGGGAAGTTCCTGCAATTACAAGAGTGATTAACATGAAGCGAGAATCATTGCTTTGCCTTACTGATCAACTTTTGCCAAGTATCTGGAAGCTCTTCGAAGATGTCTGATAATTGGTCTTCAGATACCCGTTCGATAGCCTTTGCCAATACGAAATTAGCGACGGGGTGATGTGCGAGCCGCGCAAGTTTTCCCTTGAAATAAGTCTTCCATACAGCATCGAACGCATCCTGTGGACAACGGGAAACTACAATTTCCAGTAAATGAGACGCGTTGGTGTCGCGGAGAAGCACCCCAAGGAAGTCAGATTCTTCGACGTCGGCGGTAGGATCCTGAACTTGAATAACCAAATGAATTACATTGAAGGGGGAGCGGACAGATGAAAACTCACGACAACTCGTAATAAGACCAGCAGTCACTCGGTCCATCAATGAGCCGGATTCGTTGACCATATCTTGGTCGGCTTCGACTTCGAGCAACATCTGGCCAAATTGATGGGTGTTTATATAATTAACACTAGCTGGGAAATTACCTGTAGTCCAGGACACGCAACCTTGTCGGCGACCATAGCACGGGTTTCGTTTTCGCCAAGTTGGGTCCTAACCTCCTCAACAAACCGCCTGGCCATTTGCCGAAATGATGCTGGCGTGCTCCGCAAGGTTTCTTTTCCTTTTCCTTTGGATTCATCGAAGACCGATTTCATCTGGCCTTGTTTGGCTTTCCATGCAGCACTTTTCTTGGACCGAAGAGCAGATTGGGAACCATCTTCTGACAGAGAGAGATTGGGAGACAAAAGGAGCAGTAAACTGCGGATGACATGGGAGGCAAAAGGATCCATGACAAGCGCTGAAAAATCAGGAAGAAGTTCCTAAAGACGATTTATTTCAATGCTCAGAAGGAAAGCTCAAAATATACCTCGCCAATGTCCAGCACGAGCTGTGTCAATGTGCGGAGCTCGCCCTCTTCTTCCGACTCAGGCATCTCCGGCATAATGCCTTTGGTCTGAATTTGATCGTGAGTAAGGGAGGTGAAAGTTGAAGATATTTCTTACTTCTCTTGAAATGGTATCTGCGGCGAGATTGAAGAAGGTCTGGCAGACATGCGACGCAAATCTGTGCCTCACGAGCACATCATAGCTTCAAAGTAAAGCTTGTCAGTTAAGACAAAAACGAGGCTTAGGCATCACCAACCAACTTACGAACCAGCAAGACTATCAATGAAAACTCGGCGGACAAAGTCATCCATCGAATATGCCATTCTCTCCAGGATCACTGAACAATCTGGGTCCGTCGCGAGTTGCTTTTCCTTCCCGTGCATCTCGTTTAACGCAGCCATGAAGAATAACCTTTTTTCTATGTATTATATAAGACGTCAGTCATACGCGCTAGGATGCCAAATGTAATAAAAAGACAAACGTTCATTCGGGTCCACATCTACACCAGCTCCAGCATTCTCTTCCTCGTTTTCTTGCCAATCCCGTATCTGAACATCAACGGTACGGAAATATGCCTTCACGTCGGCATCCACGAAACCAAATGGTGCTTCGGCGTTGACCTCCTCTTGAATTTTCTGGGCTGGGACAATCCAAGATGGCTCCCCACTCGATTCCTCTTGTGCAGGTGCTTCTGGCTCAGGTTGAACATATTCCTCCTTGATTGGATACTGTTCTTCTGGTGCTTTTTTGTGCTTCTTCCCGCGCTTCCTGTGCTCTCGTGGCATTGAGCTGGAATCTCCTAAGAATTGGATTTAAAGGCCAAGTAAAGACGACAAGATGAAATTTGAGAAAAGGATGCACGTGATAGGTGTAATAAACCACGTGATATTAAACGCGTCCTCCGGCCCGAAAGCGGCTTGTCAGATAGGCTCGTGACCATCCTGTATATGAGAATTGTCGATATGGATATTCTTCTTATACTAGTCTCGAAACCAGACGTTATGGATAAAACCGATTCGGGATCAGATTTGTTACCCCCGTTCCGTTGTCCATTTTAAGAATCCATCAAATTGCTACATTTCTACCTAAGAAGTAGAACCCATAGAGACTGGAGGCGAGTCTATTCTTATACAGTCGGTTACCGGTCTACTTGGCAGATGCGGCATAGGCTCGTTCCTTTGCACGGGCCACCAGATCTATGCCTCAGATGCTGAATTTCTAACTTAAATAAAGAGCACGAGTATTCCATACCCTACGGCAGGCACGTTGTGCACTGCGCGACGTGAAGCCGCTGCTCACACACCTGCTCATCCAAGGAGTTAGAGAGGTTATTATTAAATAGAGACAGGAGTTCGCAGATCACTATCGAAAATCGGGGAAAGCCTTTCCCTCGACAGTCCTTGTGCCGCTACGACGTCGACATTTTCCCAGCCCAAAACTCAATGCCACAATACCCTAGTAAGTACTAGACTTCATAATTACTAACAGGGGAAATTCAAATGGCCACATATGCTAACTTTCAATGGAAATACTGCCTATGGATACATTGATGTGAGTCCGTGCTACTTCTAACTTACAAAAGAGTTATCTAATATGTATAAGATGATTCCAGTGTCCAGGTGATCATGAGAGTTCGTGCCACTTTGATACTATCATGCCATCTAGGGCTAGAGCGTCCATGCGACCATGAGGTAGAAAACCAAGACATTATAGAACTAAATACTTGATACTTGTCGTTAGATAGGGAGCTAAATTTGCTCTTTCGCAGCGTGGTCATTACCGGATAATCAAACTGTCTATCGATATGTCGAACCCTTCGTTACCCCATGTCTGGACGCGTCTTTGGAGCGTCTGCGGAACTGAATTCATAGAAAGGAGGTGGAATGATTTGAGCGCCGCATTTGAGTTAATTTTATGCTTGACGTTCAACCGTGACGTTAGCATGGAAAGAAGGCCAATATGGGTGTACCCTCTTCCATGGCACTGGATGTTCCAGCTTTCCAGGTCTGGAAGTAATGGCGTTTTAGGCATCGAGCTGGAAGTGGACGTCGGTAAGTTATGGCGTTCTAGACCCCGATCTTGTCTCGTTTCGTCCGAAAAGGACGGCGAGGGGAGCGTGCAAGCCGTAAAGAGATTTTCCGTGATAGGATCATGTTCAAAATCGATCAGCGAAAAGCGGAGGTCTAAATCTGTGAGCTCCGGGACTTGTGACAGGCACTCGATGAGTTCAACCTCGGTTACTGGAAGGTATGCGAAGTCGAGAGCACGGATGGTTGGCGATACCTCGTGAAGGAATGAAAGAAAATCTGAATGGGTCGTCGGCCATTGCGAGGTGGCTCTATTGGAAAGGACCAGCCATTCAATGCGCAGCGTATGGATTACAGGGAGTGAAAGGAGTTGAAGAAATTTTACGACACATGCCTCTGGGCTGTCACTCATCGGCACCATTCCAACATGCCCGCTGCCCCGGGGGATGAGATGCAGTGTCCGTAGTGTAGGCAGTGACAGTCGTTCGGAGGGTGCTTCCTGGCGATCAAATACGCAATTCACGGTGGCGGTGAATACGGCCAGCCGTTCCGCTTGTGAAAGAATTTCCAAACATTGCCCCAGATTAAGTGGATTTCCGTGGTCCACCCGGAGATCCAAAGCCGTTAGCTGGTGCCAGGGAATGCGCATTGATGATAAATCTAAACTGGGTTCTGAGTTCCAGAGACCTTTCATTTGGAATGTCAGAGATCGCAGCTCCGGAAACCCGTCAGGAAGGGAATGTTGGATAGACGATAGGCTGGACGATGGTAATATGAATTGGACGTGTTTCCAACGCCGGGCCTCCGGGACCAGGAGAGAAAGAATTTGTGCGGAGCGATGATCAGGAATGCGTCCAACTGGAATGTGCATGACCCGGATATTGAGAGGGACGGCTTTGGATCGTTCTAGCCAGAGCTGTATGGTGCTCATGATGCTCAAGTCGTGGAGTGAAATGGACGCCCCTGATCCAGTGACCTCAATTTCGAAGGTTGACCATAGCTTCGGGGTGTTGTAAGCCAGGTCCCTCCATGCCTTGCAAACGCGCGTGATGAGGAGAGGAGCTTCGTTGACGTCGAAGTGGGGAAACAAGGGAAGGCAATGAGAAAAGATCTCTACTTGTAGTTCAAGCGGTAGGAGGTCAAATGGGAACGATTGGTGATGCAATTCCTAGAGATCTTTGTCATGAGCTCCATTATATCGTCAGAATCAATCCACAACTTACATGTGCATCTTCATCAAGTGTTTCCGGACGACGGACGTACAAACGCTTGCTTGACAAAGGTAGGTTCTGGTGTGGGGGTCGAAACCGCATTGAAGATGGGTGTTGCGAAAAGTTGGGAAAAGGGGGTTGACTGGTTGTGACACAAAAAGAGGATCGGGGGACAATGCGGAGAAATATGAGAGGGTGCCGTTTAAATAAGATCACTCAACTGCAATCTTATGAGGCAAGATCTCACGCGAGTGTCCAAATGGCAGATGCTTCGTAAAACACCCTGATTGGGATGTGAGTGGATTTCCCACCACCAGAGAACGAATTGTACAGCATCGCGAACCTTCTAGTGTCCCTAGGCGCAGTTGCGTGTGTCCTCCAATGTACCCCTTGACCAATGGAAGCAAATTGAAAATGAGCGATGCAAGGGTTGAACGTTGAACAGCAAGCGACGAGTCCAAATAGGTCACAATGTCTATCTGTGCCATTATACGACTCTCCGGTCCGCAACCGAGCCAGGACGTCTCGCAATAATTGTAGTGGTGTCGTGAGTCAAAGTGCTGGGTTATAACTCAGAATATCCTTGCACCACGTGTTCACCTCTAATGGAGACTCGTTAGTCCGAGGCCTCAGCAGCACAGAAGAGGTTTTGGGCATCACGGCTCTGAGTACAGCAGAACCGCTGGGTGGCAAAGAAAATCGTGGCAAAATGCAGAAAAGTGCTTCGCAAGCTAATTTTTTAGTAATTAATAGAAGTGGAGTATCCGTAGGCCACATACCTTTTCTAAAAGAACTCGCATCGCCAATCTTTCTCCCTGACTGTTGTGTGCCATGGAATTAGGACGGGTAGTCGGCAAGGTACGTAACCTGAACTAACAGGTAAGCGCGAAGTTTGCCCTTCGGATGAAGTTATTACGATGGTGATGTTGTAAAATGAGATCAGTGAGAAAAGTGAAGGTAGAGGAACAAGGGTAAGAAGGCTCTGATCGACTGCTACTGTGGGAAAACGCTTTCTAGGCACAATGTGAGATGGACGCTTGTCCTGTCGAGCATTTAACAGTGTTCTGATTTTACACGAGAGTAATGTTTTGTTGGCTATTGGCAACGCGAGTTCGGTAGCTTCATTTCATTTCATGAAATGACTACAATACGGCATGCGAACCCTTACATACATAACAAGTTGATCAATTTGAAACGTGGAAAACCCTTGTATGGGTATGATACACAATCACACAAGTACAACGAAAGAATAGTCCTCGTATAAGGGCAATTTTGTGACAATCAGAAGAACTTTCCAAAATCGTACGCCTCTGGTCCATTCCCTGCCTTCTCAGCGGCTGCTTTAGCTTTCGCTTTTGTCGAGACATTCGCCACTTTCCCCTTGACCTCCGAGGAAGGCCTCGAGGCTACACCGCCTGCAGAACCTTTCACAGAGAGGCTAGACTTGACCGGCTTCGACCCAGTGACGGCACTCTTACTTTTCTCGGGCTTCCTCACCGCTGTGTGGATGGGTTTCAGAGATGAATCCACCTGGTGAGCCGATGTCATTATCAATCTGTGTTCACCTGAGAGGATTAGAGTGGAACTTACAGGTGCACCACCCAATCGTTTCGAGCCTGATCGTGAGTTTTTCGGAGGTAGTCGTGACGTGAATGCAACTTTTTTGGCGGGGCGTTCTGGTATTGACTTCTCCAGAGTTCGCTTGCGTTTTTGTTTCTTAGATAACACTTCCTCCCCCTCGTCGCTGTCAGACTGCTCATCTTCTTCGTCGTCTGCAGTCTCGTCTTCCTCCTCCTCATCGACAGCCATCCCCTTGTCTAGGCCCTCTACCTCGTTGTCCTCTTCTTCGTCATCCTCTACCTCGTCATCCTCTTCCTCGTCATCCTCTTCCTCGTCATCCTCTACCTCGTCGCCTTCTTCGTTCTCCTCTTCGTCACTATCCTGGAGGCCAGCCCAGGCCTCCTCGACCAAGACTGGTCGCTCGTCTGCGACTCCGGCTGTGAGTCGGACGAGCCCGCCGGTTTTTCTTTTTTCTTTCCGCGTTGGAATATCATCCAAAATGGAAACATCTTTCTCGTAGGCTTTTTCGAGTGCTGCGTTCACAGGTTTTTTTGACGTTAATTCCGATGCTGAGGCAGAGATGGGATCGGTAGCTTTGGAAAGAGGCGGTATTGTGTAGTGCAAAATTTTGCCTGAGCTCCAGTCACGAAGCACGATGCGTGCTGCACCTGTCAAGTCCAACTCTCCTTTCTGTTGGACGAGAGAACAATTAGAAAAAGATCTTTAAGATAGCCTAGAAAAACTAGAACAAAGAGAGAAAAGAAATATGACGTAATTGCCGAAACAAAACTGTATGCGTGCAGCATCGTACACACCTTTTTCAGCAACTGGTTGGCCCGAGCGACGCCTGAGAGGAACACAATCAGGTCTCCTTTCGCAAACGCAGGTAGGCTGTACAAGAGCATCAGATCTTCATTGTTAGCTCGAGATAGAATATGTGCGACTAGAAGCCAAAAAAGGAAGATGAAAGAATGAATTGGATCAATAGGCTATTACACTATTGAAGATGACAGACGTACCTGGAGGATAGGGGTCTTTTAGACGATCAATCCTGCCTTTACTGCGGAGAAGGATATCTCGTGCGCGGTACTCTTCTAGCGCCGTGGCGTCTACACAGGTTTCGTCATCCTCGGCATCATCCTCATCCTTGGAAATGAACGAGAGGCCAGGGGTATCAATGACAAGAATCTTTTGGTCTTCGAATTCCACAGTTACTTCTTGCGGAAGCTCCGTTGTCGTAGGCCCACGGGATGATGAGGCGAGGGTATATACGGGCAGGGCAGCCCGCTTAAGCAATGAATTTATCAGCGAACTTTTGCCCACCTGTAAAAAGTGACATTAGCATTCTTCTGGTAAAAATAAACGGGGGATAATGCCTACATTTGTGACACCGACTACAGCCACAACCAGAGGCTGATCTCCGTTTTTCTCCTTCGCCCATTGAGCGAGGCATGCAAGGACAGAATCACCACCAACAGAGTCATCCGTCGGTATTTTGGCTTTGGCCTTGCCCTTCTTCGCCTGGGGCTGGCTTTGAGTAACAGGATTTTCGGGAAGGAACGAAGTAGCGGAACGGAAGAGGAACGTGGGATGCTGGCTCCTCAGGTAGGTTGACCATGAGGCAACGGCCTCTCGCGGGCATGTATCTGTAAATAACCCAGTCAGGCTCGCAGATTGCAATTTGTGAATTACAGAGTCGAACTTACCAATCTTGTTAACCACCAAAAGCACCTTCTTACCCAGCTCGCTCCCAAGGCCCTCGATATGTTGACTTCTAAACGCCAACGGATCCCGAGCATCCAACACCTCAAGCACCACATCGGCCTTCTCCAAAACTGCCTTCAAGTTGGGTAAATCCCGGTTTATCAGCACCGGCACTTCCTCCTCCTCTTCTTCTTCTTCAACCTCAACAATAGGTCGTGGTCGAGATTTCAAGTGGGTACCAACGACCTTGGCACTGAGGCTGGCGATGCTCTCAGATCCGACGTTAAGGTCCTTCTTCCCCTTCTCAGCTCCCTTTTCTTCGTCGCTGCCATCCTCAGCATCTCCTTCCCTGTCTGCGGCATCAGAGTCCTCAAATGGCTCCCCTCGCGCAATAGCTCGTGCTTTCGCCAAAGCTCGCTGCTTTTGAGCCTTCTTGCGCTCTTTTTCCTCGGCTGCCTGCACAAGATGCACAATTTAGGGGAATCTTGGATCATCGTTGGGTCGTAAGAGTGACTCACTATCCGGCGTTGCTCAGCCACCTCGGCCAATATTTGATCTTTGTACGGGAACTCATTAGGGATTCCAGGATCTTTTGGCGTTTCTAAATTTCAAAAATAAAATAAAAGCCTGTCAGCAGGTATTCCACACAGTAAAAGTAAGAGGAATCGGTTTGAAGAAGACCCCAGGCAAACAAATGATAAAAAATAATACGCACTGCTCTTCCACTGCACACTCTTCTTCGCCGCTTTCGCCTTTTTCCGCTTACTCTCTTTAACCTGCTTGCGGCGCTTTGCGCGGTCGTTCGTTGACCTACGGTTACTCGTCTCTATAGTCCATCAATCACGACAAATCCAAAAAACAAGTCGAATCGAAAGAGGAAAATGACAGCCAAAGAAGTAGAGGGAGAAAATCCAATGAGTAAAGTTGATCGAGCTGTGTTAAACATAACACACACCTTTTCTAATACGAGGCATATTCCCTCAGCTCGTATCCTTCAGGATTCAGGAGGATGGGGATGGTAGCTCGGCGGCGCCGTGCGTAAAGGTGGAAAATTCTTGTGCGATTACCAAATACGGGCAACAACTGATCGGAGTCAGAGTGTGGGAACTCACTACCGCTTACAGATCGTCTAGATTCGTTCATCGAAACCTTGACTTCTTAATTACATAAATGTGTTGCGGGAAGAATTTGCGAGGAAATATATTTGACATGTAGTGTAAAACATGAACAGAGAGGACAAAAATACAAGTCAGATATTATTCCTTCGATCATGCAATCACAGTAGGTGGAATTGAAAACAGCGTACACCCGTCACAAAACATATGAGCAAGAAGGACAGAGGCTTAGTGATATGTATCCACTATCCACTAAGAAGACAGGTGGTTGCCATGCACCAGGAGGCACCACCACAACGACGGCATCAAAGCTCGCAAGAATAGAACTCTGATCATCCTGGCATGCGGAGTACACCATTGAACCAGGACAAGGAAGAACACGAATGACCAACGTCGGAACGGAACGATGCATGGTCTCGCCTCCCATGCATACCCTCCACGCGTGCCCACGAAAACCCAATCTGACAGAAAAACGCGCTGTCAGCACCAGAATGGTTACATGAAGGTCGTATAAATGGTGCGAGTCTGAAACTAAACTAAAACGGACATAAGAAAGGGTTTAAATCCCCAAAAAAGATGGGATCAGACGTGGACCCACAATGATTTCGGCTAGTCGCGATGTGGGCGCCTGAGGGCCGATCAGTCGATAAACTGTTTCTGGAAATTTGAATGGTCCGTTCCTGGGATGGACCTTTCTTATTACCCTTCCTGAAAAGATCAATATACCTGGAAGGGGTTTTCGTGGGTATCCACGACGCTTCGCCCGCCCGCCCACTTCGCCAAGAGCAGCCCTCCTCCCATACTCGGCTAGGCAAAAATGGGCAAGCGTACATACGCACCGAGACCATGCGAACCATCAAAGGATAGACGCCGCTATTTCAGAATTTATTCTTGCGGTTTGGATAACTGGCAGCAGATATAATCTTGGTACTTGCAAACATATTACTAGCGAAGGGTGGATCTGGATGGCAACTTGACAACTTGGATGAAGGGCTGTAGACGACGAGAATATTTTTTTGGACTTTGTGACTTGGAGAGCCGACGATTCTTTCTCTTTCTCTTGTCCGAATTATAAGATTATTAAACTTTTGATTGTCCCTTCTTCCGCCGAGGTTCTGTTTCCGATGAAAAAAACCGAGACCATGACCTGGTGGGAACCGAGAAGGCCAAAGCCCGTCATTGAAACCACGGATGGAAGCAAAGAAGCATAATAAAAAAAGATGCGGTCAGATAAGAGCGAAATAAAGAAGGGAAGCAAAAAATGGAATGCATAAGTCGAGAAAAGAGAGGCAGATCAAAGGACCAACAGAACGAGGTGTGACATATCCATACCATTCCAAACCGATATAAACTTGGCGTCGGTCAGAAGAGGCGGAACTAAGGGGGAATCGGCGACAGCGTTCACCAACGACTGGCATCTGCAGCGGCGGGAGTGGCGGCGGTGGTGGAAGCAGGTGCGTCGTAGTCCCTTCCATTGCGATCCGAGCCACGGGGAGGACTGCTGCCGCGGGGAGGCGGGCTCCTGGAGTAGCTGCGGCGTCTCCTGTGCTCTGGAGAATATCTTCCACTTTTTGCGGGAGGCGGGCTGCGGCGATCACGCCAATCCCTATCGCGACCGTAATTGTCGCGATCTCTGTCCCTGTCACGGTCACCGCGGCGGTAATCACGGTCCCTGTCTCTGTCCCTGTAATCGCGGTCGCGGTCTCGACGATCATCACGCCCACCACGACGATGACCCATATACTCGCCTGGGGTGGAAGCATGGGGGCGATCGGTCACAGAGTAATCGACACGGATGCGGCGCCCATTGAGTTCCTGTAATCAAATGAAGAGTAGTAAGCAAGATGCCCAAAAATTCATGCAGTAAATTGACACATACGATACCATTCAAATTCTCGACGCACTTCGTGGCTTCCTCAACAGTGGACATGCGAATGAAACCAAATCCACGAGAGCGGTCAGACTGCAAACACGTGTTTAGCATCAGAGGCGCAGTGGCTCGCAGTGGCCTGTGATGACTCACCCTTTGATCATAGACAATGGTAACCTTCTCCACGCGTCCGTGGCGGCTAAATTCATCTTCAAGGTCGCGCTCTTGGGTACGAATGCTCAAACCAAAGACTCCGAGCACATTGGAAGGATTTGGTTGCTGCTTGGTATTATCAGCCTCAGTACTCAAGGGAGAAAAATGTGAAACCCGACTAACAAGGGGCGCATGGGAAGAACGCTTAGGGGGCGGTGAACGCCTTCTATACGGTGGTGGGCTCCTGTCATACCGCCTGGAATCACCGTTGCTTCCATTACCGTTGGCACCAGATCTAACTGGACTCCTGGAGCGAGACCTCCCCCCACGTGGCGGTGGGGGGTCGCGTTCCGCTGGCGCTGGAGCCGGGGGCGCATTGTACGCGTCGGAATAAGGGTCAACAGTAGTAGCTGATGAGTCTCCGTACTGAGCGACGGTCAGAAAAGGGCACAAATGTCATGTTGCCACTGCTTACCATGGTGGTTGGGAACAAAGAGGAGATGTTGGGCTTTGTTTGGCCCTTCGGTTTAACACCCCGCACTGACCCCCTATTAGCGTCAAACAAAATAAAAATAAAAATGATTTTCATGATACACCCTGAAGGGCATTCAGACCAGAACAAAATATTCCCACCTTTACAAAACACTTTCGGGGATTGGGAGTGAAAGAAATCCTAAAATACCTTGTTCAAATTAAAGCGGAGCTCGAACTTAATCACCCGTCTGTACAGTTTCACAAGCCCCGCTGTTTCGCCCACAACAGTGTCAAATACCATATTCCGGCAACCACAACGATGGTGAGCTCGTCGTCGTTGGCGGTCCCAAGATCGAGTTGCTAACGATTATCTTGGTCCTAGGGTATCGACATTAAAGCCCACCACGTCAAGAAGGGTATTCGCACTGCCCCTAAGAGCGAGGATCCATATCTGCTTCTCCTTGTGAAGGTACAACCTTGCTCTACGGAAAATTTCCACAAGGTTGAACTTTGTTCAATTTATACAGCTGTACCGTTTCCTTGCGCGCCGCACAGATTCCAACTTCAACAAGGTACTTGGAATTCAAAAGAAAAACAGATCATCCAAACTCACACCAAAGCTAGGTAATCCTGCACCGACTTTTCCTCTCGAAAAACAACCGCGTCCCCCTCTCCCTCTCCCGTATCGCAAAGGAGACAGCCAAAACCCCCGACCTCTCCTCCAAGATCGTCGTCCAAGTGGGCACAGTGACCGATGACATTCGCCTGACCACCGTGCCGAAAATAACCGTTGCCGCTCTGCGCTTCACCCAAGCTGCACGGGACCGCATTGTCGCTGCTGGTGGTGAAGCTTTGACCCTGGATCAGCTTGCGCTCCGCGCACCAACGGGCTCAAACACTGTTCTGTTGCGAGGTGTGAAGACTTCGAGAGAGGCATACAAGCACTTCGGCATGGGTGTGTGTTTTTATTTCCGCCGTTATGTTCAGTACTTGAGCTTTTTTTTTAAGGTCCTCACAAGAGCAAAAAGCCATACACGATCTCCAAGGGCCGCAAGTTCGAGCAAGGTCGTGGTCGCCGAAAGTCGAGGGGTTTCAAAGTCTAATCACCCAAAGTTGTGGGAGAGACGAGAAGGTTTTGACCTGGACATGTGTTTTGGGTTATGGGCCAGCCGGCATCGTTTATGCATTATCTGCCATCCTTTCGCTACTCCTGTTGTCGTAACTTTTCGCCCTCGTTATGACATGCATATTGAAAAGCATCATATCGGCGCTGTGCAAGCTATGAATTACAGCTTCGTTTGGCCTGTCTCGTTCTGGGCGTTGACGGAACACGAAGTGCATTGTTGATGTGAGCGATCTTCTGCCAGACCATGATAAAATAGAGAGCGCCACAACAGGTGGTAGGACCATATCACAAATACTACTTCCTCCCTGGCTCAGGCATTTTTCAAAGACTCACTATATATCGGGTTTTATTCAGTGGGCATATTCCATCAAAGGCGCGCCAGGAGAGTCAATAATCGAGCTACTGGGAAGAGCGCAAATGTGGGTATATCAAATAATGAAGTAAACAAGAATGGAAGTGGATAGGTAAATATTAGGAAGCTGAATCTAACTAGGAACCTGAAATGGGCTTGTCACTGCCAAAGGCCGGAACAAGGGGGTAGAAAAGGGTTTGCCATTTGATATCTATGTCAGGCCTGTAAAAGCCAACGACCGTGTCGGGATTCTCCTCCTTCTGCTTTATCCTGGTCATGTTATCGCGGCACCTCTCGCGACTATACATCATAGTAGTACCAAGGTATTTCTCGGCTGTGGCCTCGTAGGCATCATGCGCGTTTTGGTAGTCGCCTCGGCGGAGGTAGCCGTAGCCCATATACTCCAATGCACGTGCAATGGTTAACCGATTCCCAGCATAGGAGGCCTTCATTACTGCGATTTCAATATACTCCCATGCTTTGGTATCTCTGTTGGTGCTGAAGAGAATATTACCAAGGTCTAGAGAGATTTGTGCTTGAATAAGTGGATTGTGAGTCAACTCGGCAAGCTTCCATGCCTCCTCAGCGGCATCCAGCGCCGCCGGGATCCTACCTCTCCCATAATGCACCCAGGAAATGATCTGATAGGCTTCAGAAAGGTTGTAAACGTTCTCCGCAGCCTTCAGCATGGTCTGAGCCTGGACCAAGCAGCGCAAGGCTTCATCTGGTTGTTGAGACCGGTGGTACACGGCCCCGAGAAGCACCAAACAGCGTCCATGTATAACGCCATCCGAAAGGGCAGCGCACTTCCTTTCGACATTCCGGGCCAAGGAAACTACTTCCAAGCCACCGTGATCAGGTAACGTCAACCGTACAATATCCATGAGTTCAATTCCACATTGGCAACCGAGCCGTTGAGACTCGATGTCACTAGGAGGGAGGGTGTTGAAAAGCCGGTAAGCTTCTTGCAGGTGGTTGTAGGAGACGTAATGATTACCAAGTTGGGGATAGGTCTGGCTCAAGCACCACACTGCCGAGGCTATGTATTTCACGACTCCAGTGGCTTTGGCTGCCGTTACTACATGGTGGGCAATCTCAAGATTAGGCTTTGTGTCACAACGGTGCCAACCAAAAGCAATGAGGGCTTCCATAGTTCTATCGGATGGGATGGTCTGTTGTGATGGAGGGCACCCGAAAAGCATGGCTTGGATGTTCGTGTCTTCGACTGCGAGCGCTTTCGATTTCTTAGGGAATGTGGGATCCTCCACGCGGCAAGCGTGTGCTAGAACATATTCACAGCTTGACCAATGTACTTGCTTCCGGATCTCCTCTGTGATCCGGTCTTGCTGCTGCATAAACGACTGGACCACGGGGATAACGAAGAGGACTGGAGAGGCCGAATTCTCCCGTGAATTCTCCACCAGCAATCCCGCATCCGATAAAGTGGCAATGGAAGAGGGAATCATCTCCACGGATGTCGCCCACCAACGAAGATTCTCTTTTGTTGTTCCTGCTGGAAGTAATGAGAGGATGGTGAGCAGAAGAAGAGCATCGGGGTCTTGCTTGACAAATTCACTGTCAACTGACAGGCTGATACTTCGGTTCATGCTCTTTTCGGGTGACCTCGATACAGAAAGCATGTCGGTGCCGGATTCGTACCACATCTGCAACAACTCCTTTGCTGTAGACTTCCCTCGCTTTCCTAGATTGGCCGTGAGTGTCACCGCGAAAGGCATATAGCCCAACGCAGACAGTAAACGATCCACGTCGGGGTCGCCCTTGGAGCTGGGGTTGATTTCATGGAAAATACGACGGCAGGCTGCTTCATCAGTAGGCTGGATCGTCCGTGATTGCCATTCGATGGCGTCGCACGGTGGGTATGTGCCACGCATTGTAACGAGGATCGCGACATGACTGAGCATCGCTAGCTTTCGAAGAATGTCACTGACCTGTTTCTGAGTTCCACCACTAGGCACATTCCACGGTGTCTCGAAGTTGTCGAGCAGGATAAGGCGGGGCTGTTTCGAGGCATCGAGTTCTGAAATGACCTTGTCAAGAGTGACCTGCTTATCTCCAGGTACTTGCAATTGTATGTAAAGGATTTCGAGAAGGAGAGTCGCCGACGTCGCCTCAATACAAGGGACCCAGATAACGTTTCCACTCCCAAACTGGTCCTTGATGACAGGCAATTCAACGACGGCAAGCGAAACTGAAGTCTTTCCCATTCCACCTGGGCCGAGAATGCAAACTCGAGAGGTTGCTTTCCGCAGGAGCAACTTCGCGATGTGTTCAACGAAGTCGTCTCGCCCGTGAAAGATCTCGGGCTTTAGTGGCATCTCTTGTCGAATGACTGGGTCCGATGGGGGCAGCGGGAAGCATGCATTTGAATGAGATATGGCGCGATCGAAGCGTTCTTTCGAATTTTGAAATGTAGTGGTAGGTCCTTCCCATTGAAGGATGTCCAAGCTTTCTACAGATTTCGTTAATTCGTGAGTTTCGCAAAGTAAAAACTTCCAAAGAGAAACACACCTCGAAGCGGATGGTAATTGTTCACTTGGGTGAATGTCCCCACGGTGATCAAGGCGATGGATGCGAACATGGAACCCATGGTTGTCTGTGTTTTATCTCTGCTATTCATTTCCAGATAGGAGCCGTTACTCCGTCGGCCATGGAGTGCGCTGTTGGTTAGTGGTAATCAAGGAACAACCGTGAGGACTCCGATACGAAACTTGGCGTCATCTGATCTCGTCATATATCCCACGACAATATATATAGTCCCATCGAATTTTGTTGTGTAGCATTTTGCCGTGGTGAGGCCTGAGGCCTGAGGGTCGGGCATGAAATGGGATCGATGCGACTCGGAGATCCCCCCTGGCGCGTGGTGGAGACCTGAGATAATTCAAACTCGTCCCAGCATTGGCCAATCAATCACAAGGATATAAAATTGCCAATATTTTTGTCGAAGGGCGTCTACGACGACGTCGTGAGAACGCTGAGAGAAATCTGGCAATCAGCAGGATAAGGTAGGGCTATTTGAGGGCATTGAGTTCCGAATTGATGTTGTTGAGGCGTCTTACTTATTTCTGAGTATCTGCAGTTAAAATGCAGATGCGAGAGGTTTCTTCCTGCAGGCGCGACTGCGCAATGCTTTCCACCAAGTCGTCTGGCCCGTAAAATACTTTGGGCTTGAGTGGTGTTTCCTGTCGACCAACTGTGCCTGATGGATGCAGCGTGGCCGATCGCTTGCTCCTGAGTAGGTATTTGTGAATATCTTCCACCTTGTGGTGCATATCGTCGACTGTATTGACCAGGTGAGATCGTTAATGAGGGCCGAGTCACGGAAGTCATTAGCAAGCTGGAGAGATCGTAATTTTAGTTGCCCGAGCCCAGAATCATTTATCCAGATACGAACTGTGAACTTCTCCATCGCAGTTGAAAGTCAGTCCACACAATTTTCGATTGTGATCATATTGAGTTCTTTGTATACCACCATCACCCATCGATTCTGGGAGCTGATTTTCGTCAATTCCTCGTTCATTGTCCCAAGAGTGTTATCATGCCATCAGAAACCGTCAGACCACCTTTCAAAGGCCGCACCTGAGCAGCTCTTTGATGTCTTCTTTGAGACCCTCCGCAGTCTTCACAACAACTCCCTTGCTATCTTCTTCCTTCTAACCACCAGGAGATTGCAATTTTTGTTCAACAGCTGATCCCTCTCGATGAACATTTTAATTGATTATCTTGCAACCTTCAGGGGCGGAATTCAACGAACCTCGCATACTTCAGTGCAACTTCAATGACTTCTTGCAAAAAAGGAACTGGCGTGATCTCCCAGCCGCAGATTGGAACAGGGTTAGAACCTCTTTCACGATAGCCGTGGCATAGTCTTTTGTTGTTGGTTGTAGGACGTGAATTGACCATCTCATATCATCGGATTTCAGCATCATAACTTAGCTGTTATTCTCGATTGACGTCGATGGTGGGGCAATGGCAGGTGGATAAGTTTCCAGTTTCTGGAAACAACTATGAGTCAGTGAGATTGTACGACACAAATTGGTGCACACCTTGTGGAGATTCATCTCTGTACTTTGCCTCTTGGCACCCCATGGCGCATCTAGATACCAAGAGAAATGTCCAGTAGGCACTGCACAGAGCAATGTCCAGGCACTCACTGAGGCGCGGGAAGGATATGGCCAACGAAACTACGCAAGTTGACTTGTTTCGGTCCCTTTATGAGGTCAAATGCCTGAAGCCTCGTTCCATTGTATACCAGAGATTCAATTGTAAGAAATATGTGAATGTTCGAATTGCATTGGAAGCATTTACGCTTTCGACGAGTAGAAAGAGGAATAGGGATGGTGATAACAAATCACCTATTCGTCGAGAACTGTGAATGGGAAATCGAGAGTGACCGGAGGAAGAAAGAAAATTGGAATTGCGTCATGACTCGGACAGGAATGCAAGCGGAAAATTACGCGTGCATACGTAATCTGGTTACTCACTCCCAACGCTGGGCCAAAGGTTCAATCACCATGAAATGCCCTAATTCACATCAACCTCGCTGCATGAAGGGCCAACTACAGTTGGCTTAACGCCTTAAACCCTCCAATTTCAACGAGGTACATGGTCGGAATTCAAAAGGAAAACGGGGCAAAGAAAATCAAACTTACGCAGAATCTAGGTAATCCTTCACCGACTTTTGAATTTCCTCTCCAAGTTCCAACAACAACCGCGTCCCCCTCTTCCTCTTCCGCATCGAAAAGGTGATCGCCAAAGCCCCCGACCTTTCCTCCAAGATCGTCGTTCAAGTGGGCACAGTGACCGATGACATTCGCCTGACCACCGTGCCGAAAATAACCGTTGCCGCTCTGCGCTTCACTCAAGCTGCACAGGACCGCATTGTCGCTGCTGGTGGCGAAGCTTTGACCCTGGATCAGCTCGCTCTCCGTGCACCAACGGGCTCGAACGCTGTTCTGTTGCGAAGTGTGAAGACTTCGAGAGAGGCATACAAGCACTTCGGCATGGGTGTGTGTTTTTACTCCCGCCGTTATGTTCAATACTTAAGCTTTTTTTCAGGTCCCCAAAAATCATACACGATCTCCAAGGGCCGCAAGTTCGAGCAAGGTCGTGGTCGCCGAAAGTCGAGGGGTTTCGTGGTCTAATCACCCTTTTCACCCAAAGTTATGGGAGAGACGAGAAGAGTCTGACCTGGACATGTGTTTGGGGTAAGTTATGGACTAGTCGTCGTCGGAATCGTTTATGCATTATGTATGTGCCATCCTCTCGCCGCTCCTGTTGTCGTATCTTTTCGTCCTCGTTATGACATACATATTGAAAAGCATCATATCATTTCTGCGACAGGCTGCAGTCTAAAGCTCTGCTCGACCTGTCTCATTCTGGTGCAGAGATCTTTTCGCTGGATGATGAGGTTCAGAAGTGCATTGCTGATGTGAGGGATGCCAGATAAGATAAAGAGAGCCGCAGCAAGTGATAGCGCCGATTCACAGATACAACTTCCTCCTTCGGCAACTTGATCAGGCACCTTGCAAACGCTCACCATATATCGCGTTTTATTCAATTGACAACACCCATTTGGCGAAGTGGACATATACCCTCAAAGGCGCGCCAGCAGAGGCTACAGAGGTAGACAGCCAATCCTTTGTGAGTGCGAGTCCATTGCTCCCAGTTCCTAGTTACATAAATTCCGCTTCTTATTACTAGAATTTTCTGTACCTCCATTGTTGATTGCTTCAATATTTAATTTTATATAGCCTGTAATCCACATTGGCGCTCTTCTCAGCGGTTCGAGAATTCGGGCGCGCTACTTGCACCGGGGTAGAAAAGGGTTTAACGGTCAATGTGATGCCTGGAAAAGCCGACGACCGTCCCCTCCTTCTGCTTGATCTGGCCTTGCTATCGTTGCACCGCTGGATGGCAATACCAAGGTATTTTTCGGCAGCGGCCTCATAGGCATCGTAGGCGTTCTAGTAGGCGCCTCTATAGATTCTCAAGCCTGTCACACTCGTGAGCTTTATTCGGATTAACTGGAATTGGGCTCATCACTTGCCAAGGCTTGAATAGGTGGGTATAAGAGGCTTTTGTCTAAGTCCATGGCATGCCTGTAAAAACCAACGACCGTGTCATAATTCTCCTCCTTCTGCTTGATCCTGGCCATGTTAGCGTTGCACCTCTTCGCATCGTTGGCACAGACAGTACCAACGTATTTTTCGGTTGCAGCCTCATAGGCACCATACGCGTTTTGATAGTCGCCTCTGCGGAGGTACCCGTAGCCCATGTACTCCAATGCACGTGCAATGGTTAACCGATTCCCAGCATAAGAGGCCTTCATTAGTGCTATTTCGATATGCTCCCATGCTTTGATATCTCTGTTGGTTTGAAAGAGGATCTTGCCGAGGTCCAGAGAGATCCGCGCTTGAATAAGTGGATTCTCGGTCAACTCGGCAAACTTCCATGCCTCCCCGGCGGCATGCAGTGCCACCGGGAGCCTACCCTCACAATAATGCACCCAGGAAGTGATCTGATAGGCATTAGCAAGGTTGGAAGGGTTCTCCGCAGTCTTCATCATGGTCAAAGCCTGGTCCAAGTAGCACAGGGCTTCATCCGGTTGTTGACTCTGGTACACGGCCCCGAGAAACATCAAACAGCGTCCATGTATAACGCTATCCGAAAGGGCAGCGCACTTCATTTCGACAACTCGGGCCAAGGAAACTATCTCGTCGTAATCAGATAATGCGCACCGTGCAGTATCCATAAGATCAATTCCACATTGGCCGCCGAGGCGCTGCGACTCGACCTCGCTAAGAGGGAGGGTATTGAAGAGCCAGTAAGCTTCTTGCAGATGTTCGTAGGAGGAATAGTGGTCGCCAAGGTGGGCATAGGTCTGGCCCAAGCACCACGTCGCTAACGCTACGTATTTCTCAACATCAACGGCTTTGGCTGCCATCACTGCATGGTTGGCGATCTCAAGATTGGGCTTTGTGTCACAGCGGTGCCAGGCAAAGGCAATGAGAGCTTCCATGTTTTTATCGAATTGGACGGTATGTTGAGAGGGAGGAGAACCAAAAAGGATGGATTGGATATTCGTGTCTTCTGCTATGAGGGCTTTCGAATTCTTAGGGAATATGAGATCGTCAAAGCGGCAAGCATGCGCTAGAACATATTCACAGCATGACAAATGAATCTGCTTCCGAATCTCCTCTGAGATCCGGTCTTGCTGCTGCATAAACGACTGGACAACAGGGACGACGAACAGGACTGGAGAGGTAGAATTTTCCCGTTTATTCTCGACCACTAATGCTGCTTGCGATAAAGTAGCGATGGCGGAGGGGATCATCGATGTCTTGAGTCCCGGAGCCCACCAGCGCAGATTCCCTTTGGTGGTTCCTGCCGGCAGCAATGACAAGATAGTGAGGAGGAGAGTGGCATAGGGGTTCTGCGTGACGAGGTTGCTCTCAACAGAGAGACATATACTTCGATTCATGCTCTGCTCAGGGTTGTTGGAGAGTATGTCAGGTCCAGACTCGGACCATGCGTCCAACAAGTTCCTGGCAGTCGACTGGCCCTCCGCTCCCAGTTTCGCCATAAGCGTGACCGCAAAAGGCATGTGCCCCAATGCAGTCAGCAACGTAGCGACATCCGGGTCGTTTGCTGAATCCGGATTGATGTCGTGGTAGATACGAAGGCAGGCCGCTTCATCGGTAGTTCGGATGTGCTTCGATTGCCACTTGATAGCCTTGTCGCATGGAGGGTATCGTCCACGCATCGTGACGAGGATTGCGATGTGGCTCAGCATAGCCAGCCTACGAAGAATATCGCCAACCTGTTTCTGAGTTTCACCAGGTGCATTCCATGGTGTCTCGAAGTTGTCGAGCAGGATAAGGCGGGGCTGTTTCGAGGCATTGAGTTCCGAAACGATCTTGTCGAGCGTGACCTGCTTATCTCCAGCTACTTGCAGTTGTATATACAGGATTTCGAGAAGGAGAGTCGCTGACCTCGCCTCAATACAAGGTACCCAGATAACGTTCGCAGCCGGAAACCGCTCCTTGATGATGGGCAATTCAACAACGGCAAGTGAAACTGAAGTCTTCCCCATTCCACCTGGGCCGAGAATGCAGACCCGAGAGGTTTCTTTCTGCAGGAGCAACTGCGCAATGTCTTCAACGAAGTCATCTCGCCCGTGAAAGATCTCGGGCTTGAGTGGCATTTCTTGTCGAACAACTGTGTCCGATGGGGGTAGCAGGAAACGTGTATTTGGATGAGAGATGGCAGGATCAAAACGCTCTTTCAAATTTCGAGATGCAGTATTTGCTGTTTCCCTATGAAGGATGTCTGACTTTCCTACCCATTTCGTTAATTCGTAAGTTTCACAAAATAACAATTTCAAAAGAGAAACACACCTCGAAGGGGATGGTAATTGTTCACTTGGGTGAATGTCCCCCCGGTGATCAAGGTGTGGGATGCGAACATAGAACCCATGGTTGTCGATCTCTGTAATTCAAGGCCAAATGGGAGTGTACTCCGTCGACAGTGGAGTGCGCTGTTGGTGGGTGGTAATCAAGGAACAACCATGAGGACAACTTGGCATCATCTGATCTCATCATGTATCCCACGTCAATACACATGACAGTCCTATTGAATTTTGTCGTGTAGCATTCTGGCGTGATGAGGATTGACACCTAAGGGCCAGGCATCCAATGTGATGGATACGACTCGTGGATCTCTCCTTGGCTTGGGCGAGTGGTGGAGACCCGAGATAATTCAAATTCGTTTCAGGACTATGATCTTGCCAGCATTGGCCAACCAATCACAAAGACGCAAAGCTGACGGCATTTTTTTGTTGAAGGGCGTCGACGACGACATCATGAGAACACTGAGAGTAATCTGTTAATCAGCAGGATAAGGTGGGGCTATTCTAGGGCATTGAGTTCCGAATTTATCTTGTCGAGCGTCTTACTGATTTCTGGGTATCTGCAGTTACAATGCAGATGCGAGAAGTTTCTTCCTGCAGGCGCAACTGCGCAATGGCTTCGACCAAGTCACGGTCGTCTCGCCTGTAAGGCACTTCGGGCTTGACCGACTGCTTCTGATGGGAGTACTATGGCCGATCGCTTGCTCCTGTCCGGATATCTTTATTGGCCAGAACTTCTGCATCAGTTGAAAATTGGTCCCTACATTTTTCGAACATATTCTGAGTTCTTTGTATGTCACCATCTGCCATCGATTCTGCAAGCTGATTTGCATCAAACCGTCGTTAATTATTCCCAAAAGTGCTGCAATGTAATCAGAAACTGTAACAAACCGCCACTCATATGAAGCACCTGAGCAGCTCTTTGACCTTTCGTTCAACAGGCGATCCCTCCTGATCAAAATTTTGTCTTGGAAGCTCCAAAGGCGGAATTCAATGCACCTCGCTTTGAATAATCTTGAGCCCAACTCCAACGTCCTCTTGCAAAAAAGTGAACTGTCGTGACCCCACCTGCAGATTGTGAGAGTATTAGAATCTCTTTCACGGTGGCCATGGCAAAGTCTTTTGTCATTGGAACGAGAGTTTTCAGACAATTTCTGTACCACACGGACGTCAGAGAGACTGAAGGACATGAACAAACCATATAACGTCATCGTATTTCACTGGCAGCTTTACAACTTGGTTTTTGTTCTCGACTGGTGTCGATGTTGGGGCGATGGCAGGGGGATAAGTTTCGAATTTCTGGACACAACGACGTGTCAGTGAGATTGCGCAACACAAATTGGTGCTCACTTCGGGAGGTTTCGTCTCCATACTTTGCTTCTTGGCACCCCATTGAATCTGCAGATGACGGCAAAAGAAGTACTGCACCCAGTACACATAATCAATGCATAGAGCAATGTGTAGGCCCGCGGCAAGGTTATGGCCAACGAAACTATGCAAGTTGACTTGCTTTTGATCTTTTCATGGGATTTCAGGAGGCTTCCGATCGCGAGTGGTTCCGTTACACCTGTCAGGAATACGTGAAATGTTCAGAATACTTGGTCGCATATACTTCCAATGAGCGGAAGAGGACGATCAATGGTGAACAAGTTATTCGAAGGGACGTGAACTGCGGTGAGAGATCGAGAAGAAGAAAGAAATGTAACTCAACGATTGCAATTAGAATTCCAGTTGCGTCATGACAAGAACAAGACAGGAATGCAAGCAGAAAATCGTGCGTACATTTATTCCGGCTCCGACATCAAACTCTCAGTGTCCGCAAACAGCCAACCTCCAAATGCTTTTCGCTCAGCGCTACCACCTCAAACTAGCATTTTGACTTCTGTTTGGAATTGAGATCGAGATAACACTCCCCCACATCTATTCATACTGTGGGCGCCCTCCATCAGTGAATCACCTCGAAACTTGGCAACAACCTGTAATACGGTCTCTCTCCGTGGGGGTACAGTGTTACATTATGTATTTATTGGCGCTTCTCCTCCTCTGGTACTGGCTTTACACGGGGACCCACTATGAATCGGCCACCGCCACAACCACCACCTCTGTGTGTCCGTATCTTGTCATGTTCCGGCAGAGGATCGCACAAACCAGCAAGGCATTTCATCATTTGCGAATGAGCTTCAATCAATTGACCAAACCACGTCATGATTATTGGTACCCTTGTTCAAATGGTCGGTGTTGTAGATCCATATGTCACCGTACAGTCTCCATGAAAATACCATGTGTGCATTACTCTCCCCTTCTGAACAGAGCTATTGCATCATTTTGTGCCCCTCTTTCTCATGGGTGTACATGGCCCTAGATGACCTTGTGTTACTCGCCTGCTCCCTGTTTCGAGATTGCTGCTTGGGCTGCGAAAGGTCTAGATAATCGATGGATGGATACCTGGAGTAACGTTGGCAGTGGTGAAGAAACTTCAGAGAAAGCGACCTACGACATCAAGAGTAAGATTGTTCAGCGACTCAGGCATTGGTTGTGCTTCACATTGAACGAATTGTTGGGGAAAGCGGAGATGTATAGTCCAGGTTATATATATTACCAAGGAATTAGTAGATAGGCAAAAATTCTGGGAATAGGAGGCTGAATCTAACTAGGAACCAGAAATAGGCACGTTACTCGCAGCAGCTTGAACAGCCTGGGGGTAGAAAATGTCTTCGTTCATATCTGTGCTATGCCCGTAAAAGCCGACGACCATAGCAGGATTCTCCTGCTTCTGCTTGATCCTGGCCATGTTATCCTCGCACCTCTCGCGACAATAGCTGGAGGCAGTACCAAGGTATTTTTCGGCTGCAGCCTCGTAGGCACCATGCGCATTTTGGTAGTCACCTCTCCGAAGGTAGCCATACCCCATGTACTCCAATACCGATGCAGTAGTCAACTGATCCCCAATATATGAGGCCTTAATTAATGCTATTTCGATATACTCCCATGCTTTGGTATCTCTGTTGGTGCTGAAGAGGATCTTGCCGAGGTCATGAGAGATGAGTGCTTGAATAAATGAACTGTTGGTCAACTCAGCAAGCTTCCATGCCTCCTCAGCGGCATCCAGTGCCTCCGGGAGCCTACCCTGATCGTAATGCACCCAGGAAATGATCTGATGGGCCTCAGCAAGGTTGTAAGTGTCCCCCACACCCTTCAGCATGGTTTGAGCCTGGTCCAAGCAGTGCAAGGCTTCATCTGGTTGTTGATACCGGTGCACCGCCCCGAGAAAAACCAAACACCTTCCATGTATGACATCATCCGAAAGGGCAGCGCATTTTGTTTCGACGTCCTGGGCCAAGGGAACTATCTGGTCGTAATCAGATAACACCATCCGCGCACTATCTATGAGATCAATTCCACATTGGCCACCGAGGCGCTGCGACTCGCCCTCATTGAGAGGAAGGGTGTTGAAAAGCCGGTAAGCTTCTTGCAGGTGATCGTAGGAGCAGTCATGGCTACCAAGTTGGATATAGGTCTTGCCCAAGCACCACAGCGCCGAGGCTATGTATCTGACAACCCCAGTGGCTTTGGCTGCCGCCACTGCATGGTTGGCGATCTCAAGATTGGGCTTTGTGTCGCAACGGTGCCAGCCAAAGGCAATGAAAGCTTCCATAGCCCTCTCAGACAGTACAGCATCCTGTGATGGAGGTGAACTAAAAAGGATGGATTGGATATTCGTGTCTTCAGCTGCGAGCGCTTTCGATTTCTGAGGGAATGTGGGATCGTCGAAGCGGCAAGCATGCGCTAGAACGTATTCACAACACGACAGATGTATCTGTCTCCGGACCTCCTTTGCGATCCGGTCATGCTGTTGCATAAATGACTGGACAACAGGGACCACGAAGAGGACTGGAGAGGTGGAATTTTCTCGTTTATTCTCAACCAGTAATCCTGCCTGTGATAATGTGGCAATAGCAGAGGGGATCATCGACGTCTCGAGTGCCGGAGCCCACCAATGCAAATTCTCTTTCGTTGTTCCTGCTGGTAGCAAGGAGAGGATAGCAAGGAGATTGATGGCATTGGGGTTCCGCTTGATGAGGCGGCTCTCAACAGAGAGACTTATGCTATGATTCATGCTTTGTTCGGGGTCGTCGGAGTTGAAGATGTCAGGACCGGACTTGAGCCATGCTTCCAATAAGTTCTTGGCAGTCGACTGCCCTTCCGCCCCCAGTTTGGCCATAAGCTTGACTGCGAAGGGCATGTACCCCAATGTAGCCAGCAACCTAGCAACATCCGGATCGTTTTCTGAACCTGGGTTGATGTCGTGGTATATACGAAGGCAGGCGGCTTCATCGGTAGACTTGATATCCTTCAACTGCCACTTGATAGTGTCGTACGGAGGGTGTCGTCCGCGCATCGTGACGATGATCGCGATGTGGCTTAGCTTCGCCAGCTTACGAAGAATGTTGGCAACCTTCTGATGTCCCCCTGGTGCATTCCACGGTGTCTCGAAATTGTCGAGCAGGATAATGCGCGGTTGCTTTGAGGCGTCGAGTTCCGAGATAATCTTTTCGAGTGTGACCTGCTTATCTCCAGATACCTGGAGCTGTATATAGAGGATTTCGAGGAGGAGAGTCGCCGACGTCGCCTCAATACAAGGCACCCAAATAACATTTTCGCCTGGAAACTGCTCCTCGATGACGGGTAATTCGACAACGGCAAGTGCAACTGAAGTCTTTCCCATCCCACCTGGGCCGAGAATGCAGATGTGAGATTTTTCCTGCTGCAGGAGCAACTGCGCAATCTCTTCGACCAATTCGTCTCGCCCATGAAAGATGTCAGGCTTGAGCGGCATCTCTTGTCGAAGGAGTGTGTCCGATACGAGCATTGTCCCTGATCTCTTGAGCTCCAATAGAATTTTGCGAATATCCTTGGCCGTATGCTTTATGTCTTCTTGCATATCATCCACTTTGTTAGATGTATTCTTTATGTCTTCGTGCATATCGTCCACTTTGTTGGCCATCTTGTGTAAGCGGGCATGGAGTCCACTGATCCGGGCGGAATCGTGGAGTTCGTTAGCAACCTGGAGAAATACTAACTCAAGTCTCGCTCGACGCCAGAGTATCAAATATCGATACATACCATGAAGTTCTGCATCGCATCCGAAAGCCGGTTCATACAATTTTCGAGTGTATTCATATTGAGTTCTTTGTAAACCGCAATCACCCATCCTTTCTGCGCGCTGATTTTCGTTAAATCCTCATTGATTGTCTCAAGAGTCCTGTAATGTCATCAGAAACTGTGATAGACCACCATTCGGAGGCCGCACCTGAGCAGCTTTTTGATGTGTTTTTCAATACCCTCCGCAGTCTTCACCACAGCTTCATTGCTATCTTCTTCGTCTTTAGGCGTTACATGGTCCACGATAGCGATCATGAGATCCCCGAGCCTAACTTGCACCTCTTTGACCTTTTGTTCAACAGCCGATGCCTCCTGATGAGAAAGTCATTCAATTATCTTTCACCTTTAAAGGCGGAATTCAACGAACCTCACAAACTTGAATAATCTTCAGTGCAACTCCAATGGCCTCTTGCAGAAATGGAACCGGCAAGACTCCAGCTGCCGATTGGGATAGGGTTAGAACCTCTTTCACGGTGGCCATGGCGTAATCTTTTGTTGGAATGGCCGACCGAGAGTTTGCTGACAATTTCTGAATCCACATCGATGTCAGAGAGATTGCAGGACATGAACCGACCATCTCACCTCATCGGATTTCAGCTTTACAATTTGGTTCTCATCATCGACTGACGTTGATGCTAGCAGAATGGAAGGTGGGTAATTTTCCAATTTCTAGATGCAACTACGTGTCAGTGAGATTGCGCAACACAAATTACTGCTTACCTTAGGAAGTTTCGTCTCTGTGCTGTCCTTCTCGGCGCCCCACGGCATATGTAGGTGCCACCAAGAGAAACATCCTGTACACATAGTTCGTAATCCACAGAGCAATGTGTCGGGCCCCGGCAAAGTTATGGCCAACGAATCTACGCAGGGTGACTTGTTTCGGTCCTTTTATGAGGTTGCAAAAGCCTCGTTCCATTTCCAATTATAGGGATTATGCGAATGTTCAAACTTCAAAGTACATACTTGGTTGCATATGACTTCAATGAGTGGGAAGGAGGGTGATTGATGAGGTCGATGAGATGTGGATGGTGAACACGCTATTCGAAGGGAACTGCCATGGGCAATTGAGAGGAAGAGAAAATTGCAACAATTGGTTGCAGAATTTGCATCATACGGAAAATCATGTGTACGTAATCTGGAATGACAATCATCAACACAATCACCGTACACCCTGAGGAAACTCCAAAGTTCAGGCCAATTACCCCAATAGCAATCAATTATACTGCGGTCGTCGATTTTTTTGTACCCGGACCATCGACTTTGCTACATGAAGGGTCGGCCTAAATTCGGCGTAAATCTGGATTAAAGATTTCTTACCTTATTGAAATTGGAGTCTTCAGTGATACACCAACTCCTCCTCTCGAAAAACAACCGCGACCCCTCTCCATCTCCCGAATCACAACAGAGACCGCCAAATCCACCCCCACCCTTCGTCGTTCAAATTAGCACAGTGTACCGATGACATTCGCCTGACCACCATGCCTAAAATAACCGCTGCCGCTCTACGCTTTGCCCAAGCTGCATGAGACCTCATCGATCATCGTTGTCGGAATCGACTGGCCCACCCACAATGCCTTTCGAGGTGAAAATTTCCTGGTCCCTTCCATAACTTAGGGTGGAAAAGGTGATTAGACCTTGCAACCCCTCGATCTTTGGCAACCAGGACCTTTCTCGAATTTGCGGCCCTTTGGCATCTTGTACGGCTTTCTGTTCATGTGGGGACCTTCAAAAAGCATGAATGATGAACACGACGCAGGAAATCCCAAATACGCTTCATGCCGCAGTGCTTGTGCCTCTCTTGAGGTCTTCGCGCCTCGCAGCAGAACGGTTGTTCGTGCCCTTTGGTGCGTGGAGTTGCCACCAGTTTATGCATTATGTGCCATCCTCTCGCCACTCCTGTTGTCGTATCTTTTCACCCTCGTTATGACATCCATATTGAAAAGCGTCATATCATTTCTGTGATAGGCTATGAATTACGCTGCAGTCCGAAGCTCTATCCGACCCGTCTCATTCTGATTCTTAGGGAGAGATGTGTCTGCCCAGTGATGAGGTTCATGGGGAACACGACCACCTCTTCCTGAATTATCGCGTTAGGAAGTTCAGCTTCAACGCCACATAAACTGGAAAGCCATCTTACATTATTCGGTAACTACCACCTCAATCAAAATCGGCATTCCAACTTCTCACGAATATTTATTTTGTCGGCGCCTTGGGATTTTGATTTTGCATTTCCGTTCCAATCTTACATCGTTTCATCCGTTCGCGCCTCATATGTTGCGCTTCTTTTTGGTCTACAACACAAGAAAAAAAAGCCGACATGCCAAAACGTGGCTGGGTGTTCTGAGTGGCGACATGATTCGCGGACACCCACCAATGAAGACACACTGCCCCCAAGAGCGGGGGTCCATATCTGCTTCTCCTTGTGAAGGTACAACCCTACCCCACGGATTTTTTCCACAAGGCTGAACTTTGTTCAATTTAAACAGTTATACCGTTTCTTTGAGCGCCGTACAGATTCCAACTTCAACAAGGTACTTGTAATTCAAAAGAAAAACGGGTCACCCAAATTCACATCGAATCTAGGTAATCCTGCATCGACTTTTCTTCTCGAAAAACAACCGCGTTCCCCTCCCCCCCTCCCGCATTGCAAAGGAGACTGTCAAAACCCCCGACCTCTCCAAGATCGTCGTCCAAGTGGACACAGTGACTGACGACATTCGCCTCACTCAAGCTGCACGGGACTGCATTGTTGGTGCTGATGGCAAAGCTTTGACCCTGGATTAGCTTGCTCTCCGCGCATAAATGAGCTCAAGCACTGTTCTGCTATTTTACCCTCAATTCAGGAAAACTTTGAAGAACGTAGGGGCTGAGAGTGTGAGGCTGAGGCTACTACCAGCCGAAGATCTTAAGGACGACAGGGTGAACACAGTGGCTCGGTGAACGTACGCTTATCATCTCAGTATTTCCTCTTTCTTCGTACTCTTCTACCAGCTTTGTATGTTTTTGAACTCTGCCGCATCCTGCCCTTGATCTTTCTTCGTCCTCCCCATATCAGCATTATTCTAATTTTCTTGTTTTATGCATCATCGCCCAACCTTGACTATCGCAATTCTCGAGTCATTGTTGAATCAGCACGGCATGAGCAGCAAATTCGTTGCGCGAAGACTGGCAGTAAGCCCTTGGTGCGAGTCTGTTGTTCTGCTGCTTTTGCCCGTCACATTCTCTACGAATTTCTGACTCGATGCTGCAGATCACTAGTAATCTCGGTCTGCTGTCGGTGCTTTCCTCGACCTTCAGTATGACGCTGTTCGCTCCTCGTCGCCGGCGTCGGTTCAAGTAGTCGACGCCTTCGAGTAGTGAATGTTCAAGGCACCTCCCGGCAACATGATCTGTCCGCCATGAAGATCTCTAGCATGGTATTGTCGCTCGCTCTCAAGATGTTCTAAATGTACTTGAAAAAAGACTGGATGAACAACAGTGGGCACGAGAATGCGCATGAAGTTTGCCATTCACGAAGTTACCAACCTCAGTTTCTCTCCTGTTTTATTCGTCCTTTGTTTGGTTGGTTACGCGTTCGGACAACGCTGAACATGTTCTCAGGCAAGATTCGTCTTTCAATGTTAGAGATCTGCATTTGCTTCGTCGGCCAACTCTTTGCAGACACAATTTCCTTGCCCATCTTGCACGACACCACGACCGCCGTCAAGACCTTTTCAGTTTGCAGTTTTATCGGGCCTTGGCGCCCAACGACACGAAACACTACTCTGCCTCTTTTAGAACACTCAGTTGGACAGCTGGAAGAATATGAGCATGCCAATGGGTGGCGCAATGTTGCTTGAGGTATTTTCACTTGACCTCCACATGTAAAGTGTTATCCTTTGCCCTATGTTCTTCGCTCTTCTTGGTGGCTCCGGGTTGATTTGTTATTATCGATTTGTTCCCTGACGCTGATTGATCTCCGGCTAGTTTCAGACCTACATTCTCTGTGAATATACGAGCTTGCTTTACTTTTTTCTTTGCACTCCGAAACACAAATTTACTGCTCCTCCCCTCTCTATCACCTCTTTTGGCATCAAAAGGGCAGGTGTGGCCACGAATGTCAAAAACAGACGAAGGAACATTGGCAGTGGTAAAATCATCAGCGATGAGCCACTTGAGAAGAGGGTAAATGACGATGCTGAGAGTAAGAATCTGTAATATAATTGTTTGGTGACCTCAGGCATCTCGTACTTCAGGTGGAGCAAGCTTTCGGGAAGAACGCAGATGTGCATTCCAATGTATATTAAATATTGAAGGCATTAACAACGGAAGAACATAGGTAAACATTCTGGCAATAGGAAGCCGAATCTACATAATTAGAGACCGGAAATGGACTCGTCACTAGGGAGGTAGAAAAGGGTTTCGTCAATGTCCAAGTAATGTCTGTGAAAACCGACAACCATGTGAGGATTCTCCTTCTTGCAGTTGATCCTATCCATGTTATCGTAGCACCTCTCGTGACCAAAACTGGCGGCAGTACCAAGGTATTTTTCGGCTGCGGCCTCATAGGCACCATACGCGTTTTGGTAGTCCCGTCTGCAGAGGTAGCCATTGCCCATGCACTCTAATACTTCCGCAACGCGCAACCTATTCCCAATATATGAGGCCTTCATTAATGTTATTTCGAAATACTTCCATGCTTCCTGGTCTTTATTGGCGGCAAAAAGTATCCTGCCAATGTCTAGAGAGATATCAGCTTGAACAGATGCATTTTCGGCTAATTGTGCGTGCTTCCATGCATCCTCAATGGTGTCCATTGCCTCCGGGAGCCTACTGCCATCAAGATGCACCCAGGAAGTGACCTGATAGGCTTCAGCAAGGTTGTAATTATCCTGTGCAGCCTTCAGCATGGTTTGAGCCTGGTCCAAGCAGCGCAAAGCTTCACCCGGTTGTTGAAACCGGTGCACGGCCCCAAGAGTCACCAAACACCGTCCATGTATGACATCATCTGACAGGGCGGCGCACTTCGTTTCAACATCCTGGGCAAAGGAAACTATCTGGTCGTAATCAACAAATGCCAACCGTGCTGTATCCACAAGATCAATTCCGCACAGGCCGCCGAGCCGTTGAGACTCGACCTCACTTGGAGGGAGGGTGTTGAAGAGGCGGTAAGCTTCTTGCAGATGGTTGTAAGAGGAATCGTAGTCACCAAGTTGGGCATAGGTCTGGCCCAAACACCACACCGCTGAGGCTATGTATTTCACAGTCCCAGTGGCTTTGGCAGCCACCACCGCGTGGTTGGCGATCTCAAGATTGGGCCTTGTGTCACAGCGGTGCCAGCTAAAGGCGATGAAAGCTTCCACAGTTCCGTCGGACAGAACAGTAAGCGGGAGTGGGGGCGAACCGAAAAGGATAGACTGGATATTGGTGTCTTCAGCTGCAAGCGCTTTCGATTTCTTAGGGAATGTGGGATCGTCGAAGCGGCAATTATGTACTAGAACGTATTCACAGCACGACGAATGAATCTGCGTCCAGATTTCCTCGGCGATCCGGTCTTGCTGCCGCATAAACGACTGGACCACAGGGACGACGAACAGGACTGGAGAGACGGAATTTTCCCGTTGATTCTCGACCACTAATGCAGCTTGCAATAAAGTAGCGAGAGCGGAAGGGATCATCGATGTCTTGAGTCCCGGAGCCCACCAATGCAGATTCGTTTTAGTGGTCCCTGCTGGTAGTAAGGACAAGACAGCGAGCAGGAGAGTGGCATTGGGGTTCCGCTTCATGAGGTCGCTCTCAACGGAGAGAAGTATACTTCGATTCATACTCTCCTCAGGGTTGTTGGAGAGTATGTCTGGTCCAGACTCGAACCATGCGTCCAATAAGTCTTTGGCGGTCGACCGACTCTCCACTCCCAGTTTCGCCATAAGCGTGACCGCAAAAGGCATGTGCCCCAACGTAGCCAGCAATCTAGGGACATCCGGGTCCTTTTCTGAACCCGGATTGATGTTGTGGTAGACACGAAGGGAGGCAGCTTCATCAGTTGTCTCGATGTCCCTCGATTGCCACTTGATGGCTTTGTCACATGGAGGATATTTTCCACGCATCGTGACGAGGATTGCGACATGGTTCAGCATGGCCAACTTGCGAAGAATGTCGCCAACCTTTTGATGTCCTCCCGGTGCATTCCACGGTGTCTCGAAATTGTCTAGCAGGATAAGGCACGACTGCTTCACGGCATTGAGTCCCGCAATGATTTTATCGAGTGTGACCTGCTTATCTCCAGGTATTTGCAGTTGTGTGTACAGGATTTCAAGGAGGAGAGTCGCCGACGTCGCCTCAATACAAGGCACCCAGAAAACATTTCCACCCCAAAACCGGTCCTTGATGATAGACAATTCGACAACGGCAAGTGAAACTGAGGTCTTTCCCATCCCAACTGGGCCGAGAATACACACCCGAGAGGTTTCTTGCTCCAGGAGCAACCGCGCAATGTCTTCAATTAAATCGTCTCGCCCGTAAAAGACTTCGGGCTTGAGTGGTATCTCCTGTCGAACGACTGTGTCCGATGGGAGCAGCGTGGCCGATCGCTTGCTCCTCGTGATGTATTTGTGAATATCTTCCACTTTGTAATGCATATCGTCTACTTGTTGGCCATCTTGCGTAGGCGGGCCTGGAGTTCACCAATGAGGGCGGAGTCACGTAGGTCGTTAGCAAGCTGGAGAAGTCATAATTTTAGTTGCCCTGGCCCGAAGTATCATTTATCCGGATGCGCACCGTGAACTTTTGCATCGCAGTTGAAAGTCGGCTCATACAATCTTCGATAGTACTCATATTGAGCTCTTTGTATACCGCCATCACCCATCGATTCTGGGAGCTAATTTTCGTCAAATCCTCGTTGATTGTCCCAAGAGTGCTGTAAGTAATCTAATCAGAAATCGTCAGACTGCCATTCAAAGGCCACACCTGAGCAACTCTTTGATGTCCTCTTCGATACCCTCCGCGTTCTTCACAACTTCTTCGTCCTTGGGCGTGACGGGGTCCACGACAACGATCATGACATCTCCCAGCCTAACTTGCAGCTCTTTGACCTTTTGTTCAACAGCCGATGCCTCCTGATGAAAAAGTAAATCAATTGTCTTGCAACGTTCAAAGGCGGAATTCGACGAACCTCGCAGACTTGGATAATCTTCAGTGCAACTCCGATGGCCTCTTGTAAAAATGGAACTAGCATGACCGCAGCCGCAGATTGGGACAGGGTCAAAACCTCTTTCACGGTGGCCATGGCGTAATCTGTTGTTGTTGGAACCGCCGTCGTGGATTTTTCAGACAATTTCTGGATCCACATGGATGTCAGAGCGATTGTAGGACGTGAACTGAAGATCTCACCTCATTGGCTTTCGGCCTTGTAACTTGGTTCTCGACTGACGTTGATGCTGGGGCGATCGCAGGTGGATAAGTTTCTAGTTTCTGGGCGCACCGATGTGTCAGTGAGATGGCGCAACACAAATTCGTGCTCACCTCGGGAGGTTGCGTCTCCGTACTTTGCTTCTTGGCACCCCATGGCAAGTGCAGAAGACACCAGGAGAAAAATCCAGGAGACATAGTTCGTAGTCAACGCACGGAGTAAGCAAGGTCCTCGCTGCGGTCCCTATGTGCAGTCAAGTTGCCTTGCAGGAATCTCCGTTGTATTTATACCTGCCTCGTTGCATTATGGCTGTTAGTGAGATCCATCTCTCCACCCAGCTCGCCGGAATTGGGGATTCTCCAGCTATCTCGGCTGCGAGAGGTTACTGTGAACTGCGTCATGATGGTGGTAAATACTGGCAGGTAGCAAAGCGGACACCGGAGGCAAAGCCCAGGGCAGTCAGAAAGGAATAGCCGTTGAGTCGATTGACTGGCGATTGCACGGCAAGTTGGTCGTGCAGGGCATGAGGCATACATGAGGCCCTTTCTTTTCTGGCAATCAATAATTTATGTATTTTTTCTTTCTGTAATTAGAATGGAATGGTTGTATTAGCTAACTACGTTACATAAGTAACTCAGGTAACCGTAGTGACCTCGCTAGCTATTTAACATATACGGATGGGGAGCAATAAAGTCATGAAAAAGCGATAGAGAACGAGGGATAAACAAGAGTATGGAATAAAGAAGACAGTTGAGAGGGGAGGGAGAGTGTTGATGGAACCTGTTGCCGCTGACGATTTTCGGCATGCTCCCGGGTTTCGCAGCAAACCAAACCCCAAATGCGACTCGCGAGTTGAATGCAGGAAGTGTGAGCCTGGTGGGCAAGACGAGAATGCATGATGGAGGCGGTAAGAGGAGGTGGCACGAGGCGAGGTAAGATGCCCAAGTAAAAACCAGTCTGACACGAAGGCCAAGCATTCGAGTCACTGAACAAGTTAGATACTCGTTCGATGATGAATGATCTGTCTTGGTCAGTCAGATGGTAGGTGTCGAGAATGGTAAGCACAGCGCTTTTTAGACATTGGCTATATGTGTCTCGGAGTGATGTGAATCTGGGGCATAGAACAAATATGTGGTGGGGGTCCTCAATTTGACGGCATGCAAAGCGGCACCAAGGCTGAAACCCATCCTTCAGACGGTTTGATAGATGGAGTGCAGTATCGAGTTGGCCAGAGCGGGCATACAGTTGGATAACGGCAGAGTAGGAGGATGGGGATTTGGTGTAGGGGTAAGATGGAGGCAAGGTGTTGTCAAAAAGCGGCAATGGGGGAAGCGGTTTGTGGCAGGTGTTCAACGTGGCTGCGTAAGAGTTGGCAAGGAGGGAGTCTACATAATGCAGGATGCTAGATTCAATAAAGCCATCAGAAGAAGAAAAGAGCATAAAGTTATCCATAAAAAATGAAGGAATGGGGACGGAAGGAGGGGGGAGAGGAAGGTGGTGAGAAGATGATGCAACATGGTCAACAAGCCTATTGAGATTGGATTGAATGTCACAAGCGCGGGTGTGGGCGCGAACGTGGCTGATCGCGGGTGTGGTAGGTGATCTCGACCAGATATCCAGGACCCATCGATAAAGTGCACGGGCGGGATGGTTGATTAGGCGAAGCGAGGAAGGGGATGAGCAGAGGAGTTTGACGGAATTGAGGTGATCAGAGATGATGTGGGGTTGGAGATGATTTGGAAGGCGTAAGGACAATCTTTTGTTAGGGCCTGTTTGGGACCCGGCTTTTTAAAATGCCGCCTGCCAAACTATTCGGCTTCGGTAAATTCTCAGGGCTTTTGCCAAACCAAAGCCGGCGTGG
>Ga0307509_10000558_pt1 | contig 63711 bp, 47 predicted proteins | sample 10_EM_MG_FD_202245 | JGI IMG/M metagenome (GOLD analysis project Ga0307509, IMG submission 202245) | Populus trichocarpa ectomycorrhiza microbial communities from riparian zone in the Pacific Northwest, United States - 10_EM | ecosystem: Host-associated > Plants > Roots > Unclassified | place...
ACTATCCCACAGCGCCATTCTGAGGGTGGAAAAATAAATATAAGACATTGACTGCATTTACTCCTTTTTCACTTTATTTGTTAATTTTTCTTTGCTATTTAATGGTGGCCGGAGAGAGTGATGGTTCACTGCAATGGTTTCACTTTTTCGATGGTATATTTCCCGGTTGATGGTATCCGAAAGGGTTCACCGCCAAGCGCATGGTATTCTAAAGGTTTGCTCGTCGAGTACCGTATCCTCACTCCTCCCTTTGCTTCTTTTTTCCAACCGCTTGTGTCGCCATCAGCATGATTTTTGTTGTAGAACTAGATGAGGCTCTTTGGTACTTGCTAAAAACAAAAGTATTTTGAAAAGGCGCCAACTCTAGCCCTTGATTTCTTAAGGGGTTTTGGGTGTTGCATTCTTGCGATGGGAGAGCAGGCCCGTGCGCAAGCGGCGCCTTTTCCGAATACTTCTGTTTGGCAAGTCGGTCGGGTATTTTTGGTCCGGAGTACCGCGGGGCGTGAATACCACTGCTGCAAATCCGTGAATGTATTTCCGCGGAAAGCCACCTGACCCAAATGATACGGCCAATTTCCCACCTTCACAGCAGCACACTTTCACCCAGGCATTAAGGCTAATGGTATTCTATTTTTTGTAGTTAAGGTTGCCCAAATGGTGATTGCTGATATTAAGCTGGGGTACTTGGCTGCGAGGTATTATTCAAGCATTAGCATGATTTGATACCCCGCGATAGCTGTTCAAGCCCGGCCGGGTAGTAACGTCATTTACCTAGTAATGGTCAATTTTTCAAAGCCAAACGAGTACATTGAGACAATAACCAATATGAGAGAATGAAAATCTAATGAGTGCAGAGATAAACTTGAAAGAAAACCACAACCAAGCAACCTATTCTATCAATCAACCATCATCGATGTTTCCACTATCGGAGGCGGTGGGGGTAGTGCCGCTGCCCTTGTCGCTTGAGATCGTTGGCACCGATTGATCCCTAGCTGACAATGAGGGCGCAATAAGCGAGATAGGGGTGGTCGGTGGGGAACAAAAAAAAAAAAAAAAACGCGAGCTGTAGCGAGCTTGAAGACGAGGTTGCGAGTTGTAGCGAGCATCGTGCTTCTCAAATCTTGGGAGTTGGTGGCTCTAGATGGGCAGGTGGCTCTCCGGTCCGTGCGTAGAGAGCTATGACCTCTGGGTAAACGGGCTAACCTTTCTCCGAAGACCTTCATGCCATTCCCCCGAGCTTTGCCCAATTGGCAATAGGTTGTTCCAACCCAACATCTCTTCACCGGGATGCAGCTCACCATGGCAACCACTGGAAAATCAAATGTATATTTTAATATCTGCATAAATAGTAGTGATACCATATTGACAATCTGTTAGAAAGCACTTTTAAATATGGAGAATCAGAATATGAAGCTTTCAATTAACTATACTCTTTTTTAAAGTCACAATACCTCCTATAATGGCTACAAATAAATACCACAGCAGTTCATACATCAAATACAAGATCTATAAGCTCTCATTACTTGCTCAAACTGTTACTTCAATGGTTGGTTTCAATTTTCTTGACTTCAATTGTAAGCAACCTGCTAACTGATTTACTTTGGAATAAAGTTAGTATACAAGAGGCATTATTTTTTATTATTAATTGAAAGCTTCATATTCTGATTCTCCATATTTAAAAGTGCTTTCTAACAGATTTTCAATGTGGTATCACTACTATTTATGCAGATATTAAAATATACATTTGATTTTCCAGTGGTTGCCATGGTGAGCCGCATCCCGGGAAAGAGTCGTTACTAGGTAAATGACGTTATATATAAACTACAACGAAGTTGTCTTATCCTTCCATCGGTCACCACACATATCCATTCCCTTCACCGTATACCCCCCTTTCCATTCTACGTACTCCCACACTAAAAAAGATAAAGATTCCCATTATTGATAACTTCCCGGCATCTAACTCTTTCATGCACCTTTCCCGCTCTTCTGCTCTCCTTCCGGCGGATGCATCGATCCAAAACCTAAACCCATTCCCGAAGCCTCACCTCATTTCCCGAAGCCTCAACTGATTCCCGGAAACTATCCAAATAATGAGGCTTGGGCATACCAATTAGCATCTCATGGCCACCAAATTATGCTATTTCCCGCGTCCGTTCTATACAATTGAAGCCGCTCAGGCAAGGACCACCAAAAATACCACCGTTCCTCATAGACACCGAGGCGCTTATTCCAACATTTGTTAACTGAGGAATTATGCTTTCTTTTTTTTTAAAGAAAACACGCCACTCTTCCACATATCCCACCTCCCTTGTCTCCTAGCACTAGCATCTGGCGGGTCAACAAAATTGGGGGCATGCAGTGGCTGCACCACTAGATGTCCCTCCGCAGCAGCATCAGAGAGCGGTGTGCCATTGTGTTTGTCTGGGCGATTGGGGTCGACAACTCCACTTTCCTGCAATATCTTGACCACCCCGTCGTGTCCGCGGGCTGTAGCACTCAGGAGTGGTGTTAGACCATCGTTATTAGGGCGATTGGGGTCCACATCTTGCTGTTCCAGCAGTATCCTCACCACTCCCTCGTGTCCCCCGATTGCAGCGCATCCAAGTGGTCCATTACCATTCTTTTCTGGGCGATTGGTGTCGACATTTACCCGCTCCAGCAATAACGTAACCACTCCATCGTGTCCGTTGACAGCAGCACATGCCACTGGTGTTTGTCCATTCTTATTAGGGTGATTGAGGTCGACATCTTGCCGTTCCAGCAGCATCTTCACCACTCCCTCGTGTCCCTTGATTGCTGCGCATCCAAGTGGCCCATTACCATCCTTTTCTGGGCAATTGGGGTCGACATTCTCCCGCTGCAGCAAGAGCTTGACCACTCCCTCGTGTCCGTTGAGAGCAGCACTCAAGAGTGGTGTTCGGCCATCGTTATTACGGCGATTAGGGTCGCTATCTTGCCGTTCCAGCAGTATCTTCACAACTCCCTCATGTCCCTCGATTGCAGCGCATCCAAGTGGTCCATTACCATTCTTTTCTGGGCGATTGGTGTCGACATTTACCCGCTCCAGCAATAACGTAACCACTCCATCGTGTCCGTTGACAGCAGCACATGCCACTGGTGTTTGTCCATTCTTATTAGGGTGATTGAGGTCGACATCTTGCCGTTCCAGCAGCATCTTCACCACTCCCTTGTGTCCCTTGATTGCTGCGCACCCAAGTGGTCCATTACCATCTATATCTGGGCGATTGGGGTCGACATCTTGCCGTTGGAGCAATAATCTGACAACCCCTTCGTGGCCATTTATCGCCGACCATACTAGTGGTGTACTATCTGTGCAATCTTGTTGGTTGATGTTGTAGCCGCCTGTATTCATCAATACAGTCACAAGCTCAACAATCCCGAAGAACGATGCGCAGTGTAGTGCGGAGAATAGCGGAGCAGTAGCGATGACTCTGATATATTGGGGATGCAGTACCTGCTCCAGAAGTGATACAGCGGATATGTGGCCTTCATACCTGTTTAGGAGCTTAAGAGCAAGGGTCTTCGCATGGTCTGTGAGATCTCTGTTCGTATGTGTTCCCCAATACCTAGCGCAATATTTAAGGAATGGAATGCTTTGAAAGTCTGAGAGAGAATGGGGTGTGAGATTCTTGATTTGTCGCGAGTTCAGATAGGTTAGGCATGTTTCTGCAAGAATCGAATGGGGTTTAAGGAAGAGACCTCGTTGGCTGCAAAGGTACTCTTGGACCGTATCGTGGATTAACCGAACTGTCGAAGCCTGCTCATCGACTGTGATCAGGCTTTGGCAGTAGTCAAGCAATGTCCCTATCGACGGAACATTTTCGGAATCGAAGTCCGTTTCTCCTATCTCCACTGCCAACGCATGGCACAGCTCATCTACCTGTAACGGCCGTTCCGCATGGCACACCCATGTGAGAGTGGCCATCGCAAGCGTCGCCTTTTCCTCTTCCTGAGCCTTTATTCGCTCGAGCGTCGCCCCGTATACATCTCCTAACCCTGCCCCATCTTTTATTGACTTGAGCGTTTTCCTCCGATGAGCAACGGTGGTACCTCGGAGGATTCCCTCGATGTGGAGAGCGGCCAGAAGGAATCTAGGTTCAAATGCACTAGTTATTGATTTGAAGTAGTCTTAACCTTAGTCCCGTTTGTACATACGTTTCTGAACTTATTGCCGGAATGCTCTTCATAATATCCTCCTCCAATGTGCTACTCATCATGTCTGGGATCGTGTTCTTCCTGAGTTTCTCACGCAGAAATCTAAGGACTCCATCTTCCGTAACCCGTATAAATACAAACATCGCCGCTCCACCTAACTCCCTCCCCACCTGACTCCGCACATGTGGTCTTCCAGTCATAAATAACTGAGTATTAGGAGACCCCTGCAGAATCTCACCTAATGACTCAAGAACTACCATTCGATTTTCGGGCACACATTCATCTAGTGCATCAACACATATAAATGTGCGATTCGTGGCTGTGATTGTCCAGAACATCCTCAAAATGCCCGGAATTTGGGGCCTCCTACCCCCTATAGTCCATTTCTCCTTTCGAAACTCGCGGGCTATCGCTCCTGGAATCCCCCCCTCCCCGCTAACGAGCTGTCTCACCAGGGACCCAAGCATATTTACTGGTGACTGCTCACGCCGAGCAGCAAAGTCAAAGTAAAAACACGCAACGGTAGGATCTCCCTCACCAGCCTCGTCGCACAGCTTGTCTATAACTAGTGAACTACCATCGCAACCACTTAGCAATCGTATTCTTCAATCCCAGTAATGATACACTCTCTCACGTGATATAGCTCTTTCCAACTCCTGGATTTCCGTCACAAAATAAAGTCGGATGATATGATCCATCATCTTCGCTACCCTTGTACCAGCGTTTGAATTCTTCAGTTTCCAACACCCAGGCTCCTATATTGCCCACCCGTCGCGATGCAATATCTCGATGCCGTATCTGGGGCTCTAATGGAGATAGCCACGCCAGTATTTCCGATCTATCGTCGACGGTGGTGTTGTTAACGGTAGTTTTGTTGAAAGAGCTCGTGTTGAAAGATCTATCGTTATTATTGAAACAGCTATCGTTATTGTTGAAAGAGCCCCTGGTCTGGAAAGAATTATCGGCATTGGTAGGGGAGTTCTCCGTGTTGGAAGCTCGCAACATTTCTCAATTTTTACCGCGCTGAACGTTGAGAGCAAGGTGTTGATTGACTTGGAGTTTGCCAAACGCAATTGCTTGAACTTGGGGGAGAGCGGGGTAGATAAATTCTCGCGCCTTGTTGGCAATACTGTTAGTCAACCTAAATCCGAACCTCGTTACACAGACCCCCCCGGGAACTAATGCCTTCAGAACCCTGAGGCGATTCACATTTTCCTTATTCTGATGTTTGACCATGCTAGCTCATGCCTTTCTCTCTCTTGCCACACTCCCCGGGAGAAATCTAGTGAACAATACTAATGGCACTATTCAAAACTGTTTTCAGTAACTACCCGCGAAGCCATTGATATAAATTATCACACTCAAAAATGTATCACCCGACCCGTATGGTGAAAGCGTAAAGGCGTTTTACCTGTGCTCGTAATTTTCTGACGTTTGTGAACACAACTGGTATTGCATACATACAAAAGGTAGGCTGGAACCTCAAAATTTTGGTGTATACAATAGCAGTCGTGTTTACAAACGTCAGAGAATTACGAGCACTGCAGTCTTGCACCTTGAGATGGTGCCGGCTCTTAAGTGGGACTTAATGGTTAGAGGGGACGGGTAAGTAGATGGTGTTTACCTACAGTTGCGTTCCGCCTAGAGTCTGGTGGGGTTTCCACGCGCACTTCCCAGACCATGTCACGTTTGGCCCTCTGGTGACAGTAATTAAGACCGGTTGAAAAATAGGGAAACACTTTTGCACCCCCCATCGAATAATGATTCACACCACGGTCTATTTTTTCTCTAATTTTTTAGAACTAGGCGGCTTGGTAGACTGGTCGTAAGCCATCAGCATACTTTATTACAGAAATTTGTGATACTTAGGTCACAGATGAATAAGGGACGAGATCTATTTTCTCAGTTCTCTCCGTAACCCCAAAGTTTTATGACAGGGGCCTTGAAGGGAACCCATATCGGCACTGGGAGTACCGTAAAATCTCGTGAAATCCACCATCTCCGGCAGCCCCTAATCTCTGGGGTTTGAGTCAAAAGTTCTCAAGAAGGATTAGTGCTTTCTTGACACAGTATAGCCTGAGTAATTTGGCTCTGTTAGATCTCTTCAATTTGACAAGCTAAACCTATCTTGGGCTGATGTCGCCATTTGCTGGGGTATACGTGACAGACCGGAGGTAGTGGATTTCACGAGATTTTACGGTACTCATAATTTTCTGATGTTTGTGGACACAACCGCTATTGCATATGGGCAAAGAATCGACCAGAGCCCCAGGATTTTGGCATGCAATAACAGTCGTGATTACAAACGTCAGAAAATTACCAGTAGCAGCGGTTGATCCAGGAATTGATAGGTGAAGCTCATAACAACTTGCTACAGAGGAACAGATTAACAATAGCAACCGTATCCATGGCAACAACAATCCCAACTACAGTCTTTCATGGTGGGGTCGTGACGAATATCAGGAGGTGACGAACAGGGATATGTAGCAGGTATTTTTTTGTTACCCTACTTTGACGAATTCGATTTTCTGTTGACAAATACCCCTGTTCGTCACCTCCTGATATTCGTCACGACCCCATGAGAGACTGTACTACCGGTGTGGATGAGGGTATCTGTTAGGGTAGTTTAGAAGGGTTGCACGCCTATTTTTGGCTGCCCTATTGAGTGATCTTGGCACAGTTGATTAGCCCACAAGAGGCTCGCTCTTTTGTAACTAGACTGGATAACACACACAGACAAGACAACTACACCCACATAGTTAACCAATACACGCTTTTCCTTTCCATCTCAATTGGGCCTAGCGCCAACCTCTTTCTATCTTTCCTGTCCGGCCAATTAGATAATTCATCGTCAGGTCAACTCTCAAGCGGTATATTATTCGGTTTAGCAAGAGGTCACGACCAAAAGCAGGGACCGGATACAACAGCGCTCGAAACACCATCCATCCGAAGGCGAAACCAAAAGTAGCCCGACACCGGTAAGCAAACACGGCCCACTCTGCCGGAGATCTTAGGCGTGTAGAGAAAAATCAAAGAATTCACCGACAGGTTGTATTAAAAATCGTCGCCTCTCTATCTATCAAGCTAGCTACGGGCCTTTTATACTCGCATACCTCATCTAGCTCCCATCACAACCGCCCCCGTCCAGTCTAGCTAAACTCATCGGAGTCTCCCGCCCTTTAGAGCTCAATTAAAACTATAGAAAAAAATGCAAACAACAAGCAAGCCACCTTCATGCCCCACAGTACTCCCTCATTACCCGATCATGCTAGATATAGAAGTATGCTCCAACAACAGCCGATAAATTCAGCGAGTGATCACCGGTGATTCCGAGATTAGATTACAAATATAGTTCTAGATATGCCGCCACTCCACAACTCTATGATTATGCCTATAATCTTCCCTAGTGGGGGGTTTCTCGGTATATTAAGGCGCGGGAGCGGAAGGCAACAGATAGTGAGATACGAGGGGCAAGGGTAGAAACTGTTCGCAACGGTCTGGAGGCCCTGGCGGCCCTACGAGGAAACCGCCAAGAAGACTGGACCAGACCAGACGACAATTTTCACTCCGTCCCGTCCTGGGACATTTTAGGACTGCAGCTTTGAGCGAGGACTACGAGCCCGACAAGGTGAGACACTATTATGCCATCCTAATACAAGGGCGATAGGGGACGGTGGTGGACTGCGGATCCCCTGACAAGGACGGTGGGGATTGGCGCGGATCTGCGGGGAGCTGTCGGGACCTGCAGGTATTTGTGGAGATCTGTGGAGATCTGTGGGGATCTGACTGGCCTCACACTCTGAGACTTTCTGAAAACTGGTTGTAGGGCCCACCGTCTTCCCCGTCTTACGGCCATTAGCCCCGGGCAGGACTGGACGGACTACGATTCGTAGTCCGTCCTAGTCCTACCCTCAGGGCGGACGGACTGCCCCGTTGCGAACACTGAGGGTAGATGTGAGAGTTGTCGGAAGTGGGGGTGTGCTCTGGTTCATCATAGAAGTTTCCAGAATCTATTGAGCGATTGCATTTGTTCTGGAGTTAGAATGATTTATGGAGATAGTTCTATAGTTATGTATTTCCTCTGCCACCGCGGGGGCAAGCAGAGGACCGGGGAAGCGCACAGAGAGGAACTGGCAGGGGTGGAAGTGATACTATCGGGATAATTTGACGATATTTCATACATTCGGGGTTTGAGTAGCAAGTTTTATGACCTCGGAATAACTGAACCAAGCTTACGGCTATATTTCCTCCATAGCGAAGCCCTCTCTAGTCTTCTTACTCTACCGCTTTGCCATTTCTTGGTTAACCTCCGACATAGCGGTGTTTTCTCTTCCCCCCCGCCCTACCTATTGTTGAACGTGGATCGTTCTGGACTGCTCACCATTTGCATATATTCCCATGCGCGTTGGATTAGGAACCTGATCACTGCGACCTGTTACACACTAAGTCTTCGAAAGACGTCTCACGACTATTAGCTTCATACCGATCTCCGACACCAACCCTGCATATCTAGTGCAACAACATCGAAACCTCCATTCATCAACAATGAAACACGAACTATCATCAATAGCCGAACAACCATGTCACCCGCGGTTATACACTCAGTATTCAGCAAACCGGTTTACCACAGCCTCGGTGCTTGGGTTTCCACCTCGGATAGGATTCGGCTGAGAAGTAGGAAAGAGCTTCTATACGGAAGAAACTATTCATCCAAAGATACGGCACGCGCAGGAAGTGTGCTGAGGAGGAAAGGTCTCATCTCATGGAGGATATAAGAAAGCCTGTTCTTCCCTTTGTTCGTTTGTTTTCCGTTCGTCATCGCATTCATTATTTATTCACTTGGTGTCTCTCCTACATTTGTCGAAGTCATTCATTACCGTACACGATTCCATTATTTCTTCTTGTTTCTTTGATAACTTTTCTCTATCCAAATTGTTCGTACCAATACAAGTTTGGCATCGCCAGATCACTGGAATCTATATTCGCTGCGCATAACCTTATAGTGTTGAATACCTATCCGCCCCGCTGGGAGTGATCCGGCAGTTCCGGGAAATCGTTAATCACTGAAAAAAACCTCATCCAACAAGCCATTTTGTCCTCAATATTGTCCGAATTTGGGCCCTGACGGAGGTTGAATAGGGCACTTTGTGGCTATAGTTTTCAAGAACTAATTGATAATTGATGGAGAGAAAAATGTTCCCGAAACAACTTTCTTCACCCTCGGTACAATGCTATTGTCAAGATCTACAGTCTCCCGGTGTGCTCAGGAAGTTAATTTCCGGCAGTGATACACAGACGTTAATTTGTTAAGGTCACCAAGTAGGACCACAGACATGACTTAAATGATAATAGATATACTATAGGAAATGAAAACAATTTCGTAACATACATTAAACATCAAAGCGCTGATTAAGAAACAGACATAAAGAAGAAGCACCTGCCGCTAAACACAGCTTGAGAGGAAGATTTCCCGGAAAATCGAAGAACGAGGAAAAATATACTTTGAAATGTCTCCTTGAAAGCTAGAAGCCCTTCTCTCCCCTGCGCCAGCGACTTTAACTCTCGATCATAAGTCGGTTCATCCCACTTAAGTAATTTTCTAGATCCTCAGGCTTTAGCATTGCAAAATCCTCACCCTCCAATGTTATTTTTCGTTATCATTACCCTGCAGATGTGGCCTTTTTCTAGACAGTAAAGACGGGAGTGCGTGACTCAAGATCTGCTTGACGAGAAACAGGAACAATAGAATAGCCGGGACAGAAATAAGGACACGGACGGAGAAGGTAACAACATCTCCACTTCGAAGGACGAATTTTGCGGAACCTGCTTCCACATCCCCCTTCTCCCCTTCGGCGAGGTTTCCCAGTTGGCCACGGTTGTATGTGGTTGTGTCGCGTAGGACACCCCCACTGCTAACCCAACTAGCCAACACTAAACGCTTGAGGTCCTGGACAATAGTTGATGCGCCCGCATCCAGAATAAATTCGGGAGCTTCAGCGTAGGAAGCCGATTTAAGTGCAAATGGCCCCGCGGCCTTACCCACGGTGACCACACGTGGGTCGCGAAACTCGGATGGGAAAACCTTGCGGACCCAAAGCTTGTGCAATTTTAGACCAGGCAACGTATCTAACTTGGAGCCATCCACCTCTTTGCCATTAAGATGCCACGTTTTAGCCTCCCAGCAACTGAGAGCTGGTCGCTTCCGGCGCACCTGATATGCAGCGGATACGTTTTCCCCACCCTTGTCAGTAGCATACCATGGGTCTTGACCTGAGGTGTGGCTATAGAGACCGCCAGTGTTAGGGATCATGGCGTATGAAACGTTGGATCCCCCGCCTGTGTTCGTGTTGATCTGAAAATTCACCATTGGAGGAAGGCCCACCTCCGTTTGGTATTTGACCTCCAACGTGTCGTTTCCACCAAAGAGCCTGTAGGTATCCCCTTGGTCGGTAGAGTTTAAGAGCCATGTATCATCTGTGTGGCATGAACCTTTGACCATGAGCTTTAGCTTAGGATCACTCTGCAGCCCCATGTCCACCCCAGTAACATTATAGTCGTAGCTCAGGCGGGCCGAATCGCCAGAAGTTTCGTGATCTATAAGTACTCGTTTTAGGGCTCTATCTTCGGCAACTTCGATGGCTCCGAGTGCGCGAAGTGCTGGAGGGACTTTCAGTGAATCTAATCCAGCAGTTGCAGAGCTGTTGTGATTATCTTGAGTGTTGCTTGCGACATCGGGGTAGAAGATAGCATCCTTAGCCACAGGGGCGACATTTCCCATCGCGAGTTGTGCCGGAACCAAAACACCCGCGGCGGCCTTTCCAAGAACCATAGCCAAGGCAAGGAATACCAAGGGGAGGCCCCACTTCAGATCCCCCGACTCCCACTTCATGCCACCCACTTTAGGGTCGCGGTGTATCACTCCCTTGCCGTAGGATGACAGTAACATCATCGCACCCATCGATTCGCCCGAGTTCCAGAGGGCAACCAAGGGAGTGTCACGGTGTTGATCACTCGCAGACTGGAATGCCATGATAACGACTAGGATCAAGCTCCATCCAACCATAAAAATCAAGAACATCAGGATGGTATACGCCCCGGAGACGTAAACGGAAGCTCTTTGGCTAACAGCGACAGCCGGGATCCCGCCTGAGTCTGTCGGCATCAGGAAAAACTTTGTGATGCCCGTGACATAGGTATGATTCTGGGGGTTGGTGTAAATATCCATGAAGAGGGTGTGGTGTTGCCGCAAGAGATCTTTGTTGCTCTCATTAGCTCAACAGGTACTTCCTCCAAAGGGGGAGTCCGATACATACCAGGTTGTGCGTATCATTAATCAAATTTGCAGGGAAATAAATCTTCGAACACTAGCTGATAATGCTCTTCGGTCTAGAGAATTTCTGGGGCTGATCTCCCCGCCCTAACAGAGGGATGGAAGAGGAGAATATACTCTAGCACTCCCCCCCGTGAGGGCTGCCAGAAACACCTGCCATAAGCTATAACTATTAGCGCAAATCTAGACTTCACACAAGCAGGTTCAAGATCTCTCGCATGGCCTGCAGCTTAAAGGCGCGCAAACCTCTAGCACGGCCCCCTCTTGGCTATGGCATCGTGGAACGCAAAGTTATTGGAGTGATTTTGTTGGTACCAATGCGCCTTCGATCCCGATTGGTCAAGCCCCGCACTTATCTTACAAGCTTCGTGCGAGCACCACCTTCATTCCACGGGGGGAAGGTGAGACGCTTTCTTTTGGGTGGGATTCGGGGGATGCATCAGCTCAGGCCCGATGTGCAGTACTAGTGCAAGTATGGTGAGTCGACAAAATTAATCCGCGGTTAATTTTGTCCACGGACAATAACTTCTGGAGTGTTAATGAACAGTTAATTTAGGCCAAGCGGCGAAATAATCCTTGTCTTGTACGAAAACATCCCCCCTGTGTATTGCACACCATATTCCATTGGAAACTTGGGCGTATCTGCAGCTTTCTCACTGCAGCTTTTAGATATTGATGTTTGATAGAGGAAACCTAAAACCGGTGGTCAATACCTCACCAGGCTCTTGCTCCCCAAGGCTCACCCCCTTTGGTCGCCGATTCATGAGACGCAACCACTTGATAAGACTGGGTTGGTGTGGTGAACCAAAGGGACTTGTGTCTCAAATTCATGACAACACTTGTGGTAGAGGGTGGTGATCACATCTCTTTTCATTTCCATTAGAGATTGACACTGTTTGCCCACAGTACCTCACGGTGAGGCGAGAACGCCTATAAATTCTGGAGGACAGGGATTATTTTCATGGGAATTCTCGCTATGGAAATAACGCAATTTGGGATCAACTCACAAACAAATAAGATCCCCCCTGTTGCCCTCCGGAGCAGGGAATTTTAGGTTGATGCTGAGCAGCACCGAGGTACCCAATCAGTTCTGACAGTGTCCTGTGGCTTACCAGGAATAACTGAAGACTAACAGGTAGCAGCGGGAAATTTTCTCGGCACTTGTGAATAGTTGGTTTAATTAACTTTTTCGCGACTCGATGAAATCTGTGATCCCAAGCCGGCAGTCCCGTAGTTTTAAAAAGGCTAGGTCACTCTAGCCGAAAAAACTGACGGCCACTGGGTTATTCAAAATTTCAATTTGGACTACATCACCTACAGATGCCCAGGTAGCCTGCTATTCTTGAACGGACTGCAGGCTTCGCAGGGCTAATCACTCAGAATATGAGATTAAAACAAGGAGCTTACAGTGCTATTACCAGATTTCGCTTAAGACACATCGATGTCCTCAAGTGATCAACAACCATGATCTTCATACCCACGCTATGCGACAAGGACCCTTCGCGCAATAATATTAATAACCTTTCCACCACTTGTGGAATAATCTTAGCCGAGATGTTTTCTCCAGCCGTGAGTTGTAATGCCCGGGTTGGCACACATTTCTTGCCCTTGAGGCATAATAAAATATGTTGAATCTCCAGCCTCATCACCAAACTTGTATATTTTCTCCACTACAATATTATTGATAATATTATGCAGGGTTTAGATAGTAGTAACACAATAGAATTAAGGTCAAGATATCCTCTCCCAACATGAAAGCTTCTGGTACTTGTACTAGTACAAGAGCGACAAGGCGCCTACCTCTGCCACTGAACTTCCGAGACTAAGAGCGGACCAGCACTGAAAATGGTTGCCACTAGAGGTAGACACATGTATCCACTCATAGCCCCGGTGCTCAAAGCCAGACATTCCTCTGCCAGTGCCTCTTTGGACAAACCAACAATAGGATATTACTCGATCTGGGCTCCCAGCCCACAAAATAGAAACGATACTGAGGCGTATCAACCAGATTTTGTTAATTGAAACGATTGGCTTCCTTTACAGGCACTTGGAAGCTCGGTTCTCGTAATTTTTCTCCGTTTGCGAAGACAACTGCTATCACATATGGGCAAAAATGTCCCGGAGCCTCAAGATTTTGGTAGTATGCAATAGCAGTCGTGTTTGCAAACAACAAATTACAAGTATAGGAGAAGGATGCCTTAGCCTTAACTCTTGTCATCGCACTTAAGGAGAAATAAGAGTTCTTAAATACATGGAGTCACTTCCGCCCACCCCCCCTATTCCACTAGAATAAGGGCTAATGACAACCGTAATATGTGCGAGCATATTAGATAATTATGGCAGCAAGCAAACCACCCTGATCTTTCCCTGAATGGCCACGGATATCTCTATGCCTTGATGCATATTTCCATCCCCCTAGACACTTCCATGATAACAAAAACTTGTCCAAAGAACATTCCCCTTAAGCCTGGATAACTCCGGCCAATCGATAGTTCTATCCAAACTCCCACACTCCAAGACCCTGGCCACCTCCAACAACTCAAATAGAATCCATAACAATCCCATTTTAGAAATATAGGGGGGACTTGGTTTCCATTTTTTCCGCAAGAGAATAGGTATTCTCCCTGTGTTAAAACCAAATTATGATCTCATTCATTAGACAACTGTGATATCGATTATCCGACTGCCGGGTGCAGTACTCAAAGGAATCCTGATTTTCGGAGGGGACAGAAATTTCAGCATCGCACTCCCATTATCACCTAGCAATGAAAATATCACGCAAAATTTTTGAGAAATATGTTCTTGAGTAATTTAAACACCCAAACCTATAATCTCAGACTTTAAATGAAGGATAATTACAATATGTGCACCTTGCAACACGGCATTCTAAGGCCATAATGTGGAGCTAGCCCCCTGCCCCTAACCCGTTCGCCGGCGGCTTCCGAGCGGACCCAATTGACAGAGTCGAGTGATCTCCTGTGATGATCTCGTTTCAAAAAACAGTGCTGCCAAGCAAGCGTCAGCTCTAGAACGCCATGACCCTGCGGACAGCTCTACCTAGGAAGCAATCTCATAATATCACAACATGTTGGAGTTCATGGAAACGAATAGTTATCGAAGCTGAGAGATAAGGGTAGAGGTGAGAGTTGTCGCAAGTGAGTTGTGTCCTATGGTTGATGGAAGTTTACAGAATTTCCTGAGCAACTGCGTTCGTTCTGGAGGTAGAATTATTTACCGAGATGGCTCTACGGTCACGCCTTTCCTTTGTTATTAGGGGGCGAGCGGGGGGATGGGGACATACCGTACACAGGATGATTTAATAATATTTCGCATATAGTGGCGTTTTGACTAGCTGAGAACAAAAGAACAAAGTTTATGATTACTATACCTTTTCCACAGCGAAGCACTACTCCAGTATGCCCACTCTACCACCGCGCAAGTTACCGGTATTAGTTAATTCCCGACATAAGGTGTTTTTTCCTCCTCCTCCCCCGCTAGTAGTGATCCGGCAGTTCAGAGAAATTATTAGTAGCCTAGAAAAGGCCTCATTGAATAAGCCATTTTAACTTCAGGAGATCCTGAATTTGAGCCCTTGTGAGAATCGAATGGGGCACTTGGGGTATATAGTGTAAAGGAACCAATTGATAATCGATAAAGAAAAAAGGTCCCGTTAGGTTCACAGCGCAACTTTCTTCAACCTTGTTACAATGCTATTGTTAAGACCGACTGCCCCACGAACTCAGAAAGTTAATTTCTCGCCATGATACCGGTAGACACGCGTTAACCCATTAAACCCATCAATCCGGACCACCGACACTACTTAAACGACAATAGAAACGGAAAATGAGAACAATTTCGTAACATACATTAGACATCAACGTACCAACTTAATGAATAGACAAAAAGGAGAAACTACCGGTAATCAGGGCTTAAAAGGAAAACTCCAGGGAAAAAAGTGATAGAACGAGAAAACAAATATGCTGAAATGTCTCAATCAAAGCTAGAAGCCCTTCTCTTCCCCGCTCCAGAGACCTTCACTCTTGAGAAACATAAGTCTGTTCGTCCCACTCAAGTAGCCCCCAGATCCTCGGGCTTTGACATGGAAAAATCCTCACCCTCCTCGCTCTCTGTCATCATCGACCGGTTTCTCGGTAAGACCTGTCCCGGACTTTCCGTCGGTTCCGGTAACTGGTTCTTGAGTCCCGGGAGGGGTAATTGGTTCCCGAGGGAGAGGGTATACGAGTGGAATGAGTGAGTCCGTGTGCTCCCAGACCTTTGAGTCTATCTCCTGATCCAGCTTACGAAAAATTTGTGTGGCCACTAAAGCCGTTGCATCGTTTTTCTCCCCGGATATTATTTTCGATGTTTTGGGATGTGAATGCCGGAGCACACAACTCAAGGTCTTCTCGAGGATAAAAAGGAACAAGAGAATAGCCGGGACAGCAATAAGGATCCGGACAGACAAGGTCTCAACATCTCCACTTTGAAGGACGAATTTTGCCATACCAACTGGCACTGAGCCCCCCGATCCTTCGGTGACGCCCTGAAGTTTGCCTTTATCGTATGTGGTCGTGTCGCGCACGACATTCCGACTGCTAACCCAACCACCCAACAGCAAACGTTCGATGTCGGTTTTAATAGCGGATGCCTCTGCATCAAGAATATAAAAAGGAGCCGTAGCATAGGAAGCCGATTTGAGTGCAGCTGGCCCCGCGGCATTACCCACCGTGACCACACGTGGGGCCCCAAACTCGTACGGGAAAACTTTCTCGATCCAGAGATTGTGCAGTTTTAGGCCAGGCAACTTTTTTAAGTCCCATACATCCACATCTTTGCCATTGAGATGCCACCTGCTAATTTCCCAGCAACTGAGAGCTGGTCGCCCCCCACGCACCTGATATGCCACGCTCGCGTTCGCCCCACCCTTATCAGTAACATACCATGGGTCCACACCAGAGGTGTAGCTATAGAGGCCCCCAGTGTTAACTATCATGGCGTATGAAGTGTTGGAGGTGGACGGGTCACCCGTGTTATTGTCGATTTTAAAAGTCACCATTGGAGGGAAATCCACCAACGGCTGGTGTTTGATCTTAAGTGTTTCTTTCCCACCAAAGAGTTTGTAGGTATCTTCCTGGTCGTTTGAGTCCAGGAGCCATGTCTCATCTGTGTTGCATTCGCCTTTGACCTTGAGCTGCAACTTGGGATCACTCTGCAGCCCCATATCGACCCCGGTAACAGTATAGTTGTATTTCGCTTTCGTGGAGCCGCCAGTCGTATCGACATCTACACTTATTCGGTCTCGGACAGTAACCTTAGAGGCTTCGATAGATCCGAGTGCGCGGAGGGCTGCAGGGGCCCTCAATGAATTCAATTTAGCAAATCCGGCGCCGTTGTCGTCTTGTCGGCTGTAGAATGTGACGTCGGGATAGAAGATGACATCCTTAGCCGGAGGGACCACGTTTCCCATCACGAGTTCTACCGGTACGAGGATACCCGAGACGACATTTCCAACAGTCATAGACAAGGCAAGAAATGCAAACAGGAGACCCCACAGGAGATTTCTCGCCCCGCACTCCGCTTTAGACGCAGAGGAACTCGACCGGTCGGAGCTGCCGGTTCCCGCAGCTGAGGGGGGGTCAGGGCGGTACCTAAACATGGCCCGTATCATTCTCTTGCAGTAATCTGCCATTAACGCAAAGGCATTCAGCGATTCGCCGGAGTTCCAAAGGGCAACCAAAGCAGTCTGACGGTTCGGGTCACCGTCCGTGGGCCACCACGCCATTACAATGCCTATGATCAAGTTCCATCCAACCATAAAAATGAGGATCATCAAGATGGTATATGTCGAGGAGATGTAAACGGAAGTTTTTTTGGTAACGGCAACAGCCGGAACCCCGCCTGAGTCTGTCGGCATCAGGAAAAACTTTGTGATGCCTGTGACATAGGTATGCTTCTGGGGATTGGTGTAAATGTCCATGATGAGAGGGTGTGGTGTTGCTGCAGGGGGATCTTTGTCGTTCTCATTAGCTTAACAAGTACTTCTTCAAGGGGGTGTTCGATACATACCAGGTTGTGCGCAGTATCGTTGACAAAATTCGTAGGGAGATCAATCTTCGAGCACGAGTGATCAATGGCCTTGGGCTAGAGGATTTGGCGGGGCTAAGCTTCTCATTCTAGTAGAGGGGAGGGGCAGGAGGGGAGAATATATTCTAACATACCCAGTGAGGGCTGCCAGAAAAATCCGCCTTATGCCAAAACCATTAGCTCAAATCTAGGCTTCGCGCAAGCAGATTCAAGATCACCCGCGTGATCTGTTGTTTGAATAATGGCTCCCAACCTCCGGCACGACCTTCCCTTGCATGAAAGGATAGCAGCTAGCAGAACATAAAGCATTGGAATGATTTTGTTGGTATCGATGTGCCTTGATTCCCAATTGGCCAAACCCCGCACTGATCCTGCATGGCTCAAACTAAGTATCCCACCCATGCCACAAGTGAGGTGGGAGGCTTTCTTTTGGGTGAAACTTCGGGGCTAGGCATCAGCTCAGGTAGGACGTACGGTTCTAGTACAATTGCTTTCTAGAGAGTTAATGTACAGTTAATTTAGGTTAAGCAGCGAAATAATCCCTGGCTTGTGCGAAAACATCCCTCTGTGTCTTACACTATATTCCATGAGAGACTTGTGTCTGTATGCTTGCTTTTTCTCACTGCAGGGTCTAGACACTGAGGTGATGGAGAAAACTCAGAGCTGATGATCAACACCTCGACCGGCTCCGGCCCCACAAGGCTCACCTCCTTTGGTCGCCGATTTACGAGACACAATCGCCGGATAGGCCGGCGTTGGTGTGATGTACCAAACTCACGTCTAAAATCCATGACACCTAGAGGCTAGCGCTCACCTCTGTTTCTCATTTTTCTTAGAGATTGAAGCTGTTTGGCTATGGAAATAACACAATTGAGGACCAAGCCACAAAGAAGGAAGCTGCCTCCCATTTCTGCCCCCCGAGCAGAGAATGTTAAGCTGATACAGAACAGCACCAAGATACCCAATCGGTTCTGATAGTGTCTTGCCGCTTACCAAGGAACAACTGAAGGCCAACAAGTAGCAGCAGGAAGATTTCTCAGCACTTGTGGGTAGCAAGTTTAACTCACTCACTCAGAGACTCCATAAAATCCCTCACTTTTCGGAGCCCGAGGACGGGCGATGATGGATTAACTAAAAGGCATCATCGAAACAGTTTCCCGGCTAGCCACTAATTTAGCGACGCCTGTGAACACGACCGATACCGGATAACACCAAGATCTGAACAAAAGAAGCCGAATTTTGGCCGTATGCAATAGCAGCAGTGTTCAGGAAACACCCCTCAACTACGTGTAATCATGAACGCTACAGTATTTGCGCAAGGATTCCTACACAGCCGTGCCTAGTTAGAAAATGATATAAAAGCTTTCCGTGTTGATGCCAGAACGTGCTAAGTTATTTCCGATAGTTGATTATTCGTTCCCTCCCCACCATGTCCTTCTAGGTGGAGGCTAATGTCCACCGAACCCCCGAGACTACCCCACATTAACACAATCTTTTGTTCCCGGTTTTCCCAATTCATCATTCGATCACGCCAAAAAATGCACGAACCAGGTGATAGTAGATACTTGCCCTAAGCATGAGTGCCTGAAAGTAGGGGGGGTATATTTTGGATCCGCACAGATCTTTGGCCATGTACCCTACTGATCCCTTGTTTCCGGTACTTGTCCCAGACAAGAAGTATCCGGAAACAGGGGTGATCCTGGAGTCAGAATTTGTATGTGACTTAGATAAGCACGGATTTTGCACCATACAAAACTCCGACTCCAGGATCACCCCTGTTTCCGGATACTTCTTGCCTGGGACAAGTACCTATCGCGAGGTAGAACTCCAGGAGCCTTCACTGTGATCACTTACGAGCACCGCACTAAGATCATTTTGGCATGCAACGAGCCACTAACAATGAGCAATGTGACCAAACCCGGCGAATACCAGACCGGTAGAGTTGTCACAGCGAGTTTCTTGAAAATCTCGGTCAAGATGAGGGGATTAAATTGTGCCCAGGATTTGGAATTTCACGGGCACTCTCCCACCCATCAGGTGTCGAATCGGAGCGTCCGGGAGATCGCAGACAGGAAGAAAAAGCATTTCGAGAAAGAAAAATAAATCTGGGAAAGAGAAAAAAGAAAGAAAAAGGATTGTCATTGTGCCTTTACTCAATTGTGGTTGATATGATATGGGAACACAACCTTCGTACCGTACAGCTCACATCCTAGCATTAGTTAGTCTAGGAAATACCGATTTGGCACTTAATATTAAGAGAGTACCGTAGGAGGTAGTTGAATTATGGTGTGGATCCATCCCTGAACGGAGCAGGGGGAGCTGTGCACGCCAAGTATCCCTGTGCTTCAAGGATCTTCTCAGCTCGTTGAGGTCTAGCTAGTCCACTTGCAGATAACCTAAAGTAGGCGCCCAGAAGCGAGCGAAAGGCCTTTACCGTAGCGAATGGTGAGTTTCTGATTTCATATTTTTTGTGTTGTGCAGAACCTTTGCTTTTTGTCCTTCCAATTTGAGCCAGATCAGCAAAATCAAGTCCCTTTACAGTACCCCGCGACAAAGGGAGCCTATTACTGTATAGTTAGAATTCCCATACAAATAATCCCTGTCCTATAAAATTTCTTTGGGATTTCTTTGTGTTCTCGCTTCGCTGTGGGTTACCATTGCTGAGAAAACAGGGATATGGGAGAAATTCCCAGAACTTGGGATTCATGAGATCAGGAATCCATGGCGCGCAGGTGCTGTAATACCAGAGATTAGAATCTGGCGTGTTTTATTTCTATTTCATTTTTGCCGGCATTTAATAAAGCAATATCATTGATATAAATTTTCTAATAACAAAGGCCCAAAGCGGTACAGTATGTCAAAGGCTTAAAAAACTCAGGTGAAAAATCTAATGTTACGCTCGCTTTGGCACAATCTCTGGGGTGGCCACCCCCAGAAACGAACACCAATTTTCAGAGATTGCGTGTTCGACAGGGATTACAATCGCGGGGAAACCGACAACTAATTTTGCCCAATATTAAGATTCTCAGAGACTCCCAAGAAGCTTCACTTGCTCGTTTAGCAACCCAAGCAGACATTAAAGTTACAACCGGGAGATGATTGTGAGGCTATGCGAAATCCGAGCATCAGTCATGCAGCAAGTGCTGTTGTTCACACCTTTGTCTCTGTTGGTTATCCTTCCCGCGCGGTCGGCTGAGACATCTTGCGCACGAGCCTGGGCCTATCATATCTGAAATGGATGGAACTCAGAGAAAAGCCTCGGTGCCAGAGTGAGAAGATGTCTACGAGTACATCTGTCGCTGAGCTTCCAAGACCAAGCCCGAACTAAGTTGAGCGCCAGAAATAGAGGCAACTGTGCAGTACTTGTACGAGCACTGGTAGCACCAATACTGGGAGCCTGACTTTTCTCCGCCAGTGGTTCTTTCAGCAAACAGGTCGTAGGGCATTACCCGATCTGGGCTCTCAGTCCGCTAAATCGAGCGATACTGAGGCATATCAACCGGATATCTTCCAGAAAAAAGAATATACACATTGATCCTATCTCTCTCCAACAGCTGCTTAGCCCAATTGATGAAGGTTTCGGAGCCCATCCCCCCCTCCTACCACACCTAGGTACCGCACTCGTGCACTAGTACGAGTTGATGTTAACCCTGATATGTGCCAACATGCTAGACAATTATTGCAGCGGGCAGATCAGATTCCTGCCTCCGCCAGGCACAGCACTTGCTTGCTCTCGCCAGCCATTCAAAGAGTCCTTCCTTATACAAGCTGTTTTTTTCTCGACGCCGGTGAGATAGTAACTTAGCTGATTACTCAACCCTCCCTATTATACAACCTCTAAGTCACTGCCAAAAACCAAGGCTGGGGTTCCGGAAAAGTAAATTTGATAGGCAGAACTTCCCAGAAAAGCATTATGTTGCCTGCAGATTTCACCCAGATGAGCCTAATATGATATCCTTTCTTAAAAATAGGATTGGAGCTAACTTAAGGGTAATCAAACAAGCGAGATGGCACGAAAGGGCCCATATCGTCACACTTTAATCAAACATCAAAACGCGACTGGGCAGACCCCCTAGAGCGAATCCGGCTTTACGAAAATATCCTGTATGCACTGGATATTGGCTCTCCCTCTTGCTGATTGACGAACCGGCGGCTGAAAAAGCAATCTACCAGGCGACGGGACTTGTACCATACTAGCTGAAGAAAAACCACATCCGAGCACTTCAATCCCATACTCCGATACCAGGGCCAGTCCGCGAACATTGCTAATGAACTGCTGTTTCTGATATGCTACCAGGCCTATTTATAGTGAAGAAATTCGTGAACGCTTCACGATTTCTTATTCGTCAAAGGGGTATCTATGGTGGTTTAACCAATACGCGGGTGTTCACGGATAACCCGCCCACCCGAGTACGTCAGAAGTATTAAGTTATGGTTAAGCTATAACCCCTTTTACAATATAGAATGACATCTGAGTATCCCACCGTATGTAGTTGTACCACATAGTACTTGTTCATAACTATCGGCTGCTCTACGATAAATAAGGATCGCTACCTTCTCCTCCCTTCCCTCTCTCTCCCTGTTCCTGAGATCCCCAGTCAGAATTAAAACAAGCGAATAAGCAACCAAGGACTGCCACTGCCATCACCATCGCCTTCCTTTTACCTCCTTCGCTCAAAATGATTCTTTCAGGTCCGCTGCTAGCGGCTGTCCTTCTCTCATTAGCCCCGTTCGTTTCTTGCCAGACGCCTACCTCGGACAAGACCCTTATGCAGGCTCTAGCAGATATACCGGAATGTAAGAACTACTACGAATTCCTCCAGAAAAACCCAGAGCTCCAGGTTCTCCCTCCGGGAGATAATTCTCTTGTTTTCTGCCCTAGGAACGATGCGGTCGCAAGCATGCTTGCAGAGCCACCAGGAAGCAAGGTCAAACGTGATGACGCCAAAATAAAGCGGGCTGCAGCACAACAGATGGCCGTGGGCGGCGGCAAAGCAACAAAGGAGGTTCCCATTACATCTGCAACAGCAAGCGCGGTCCCGAGTCCCAGTGCCAACACCAATTCTTCAGCTGGATCCCCGCAGAAACGTCAAGTCACCAGCGTCCCCACGAGCCTCGTTTCAGTGGTGAACTCATTACCAACGGCCACCGGAACCGCTGGTACCGCCGTCATCAGCTCACCGGGGGGGTCTCCGGCTACTTCTACTCCAGTTGCCACCAGTTTCAATCCAGGTCCCGATACATTAGCTCTGGATCCCAACCAGCTCACACTCAAGACCCTTCTCGTAGACCCTGCCTTCGTTAACCTCGGGCCCGGGGAGCCTGGGCGGATGGTTTCCTTCGGTTCACCCCCGACTTCCGCGGGCGCGAATTTGAAACTTTCAGGTGGTTCTGGAGACATCATCAGTGTTATTCGCGGAGATATCCCCTTCAATCGTGGCACTATTCATATCGTTGACAAGTAAGTGTCCCATATATACTCGCTATCATGTATAAACGACTAATAGCCGATCCAGGTTCGTGAGCCTCCCAAACTCCATCTCCCAATCTATCATCAACTTTGGCCAGAGACTCTTCCTCGCGGCACTCACAAAGCACAATCTCCTCCCCGCGTTCGAAGCCACCCCGCGCACCACGGTTTTCGTCCCCATCGACTCGTCATTGTCGGGAGAGCTAAGCGAGTGCGCATGCAAGCAGCACGTCTTGGAGGGACCACTTTTGTATACCCCTGACATCGTGCCCGGGATGTCATACACTACGAAAGCCGGCGGAAACATTACCATTGAGATCAAGAACGGGCAGTACACGTTTCCCGGTGGGGCCACAATCGTGAAGGCAAATGTAATTACCAAGAACGGAGTTGTGCACATGATTAAGGGCATTATCCCCGGGGAATGTGGGACCACAATCACACCATTCACTGGGGGGAGCAACAGGATAGGAGTTTGGATGAGCGGATTGGTTGGATTGGTCGGTGCTGTGGTTGGTCTTTTGGTCTGAGTGCCACATGGTAATGTTAATGATAGCGCGAGTGATGATTACGATCAGGAGGGTTTAATGGTTTTGTAAAGTTTTTTGCTTAATTTCCCCTAATTCCAGTCCTTCGTCTCTTACTCTAGAGATTAATGAAATTATTTTGCCTCCTACTTCTATGAATCTAGTTAAAAACATCACCCGTGAGAGTGGATGGGTGCCTCGTTGTACTCGAGCACAGTACCTGCCGAATCGCAAAGTCCTCGGCTTCCCTGAACCTCGGCTTCCCTGCATGACCAGGCTCTTAATTGTTGGTCATAATAATTACCAAGACCAATTCGTCTCCAAAATGCATTTCTCTTCAACTTTCCTTCTAATTTTCTCTCAAAACTTATTAAGCTCGTGTTTGGCTATTGGTCTACGGTCGGTCGCCAGGGGTGAGTCGGAGTATTATAGGCGTTGTCACAAGGTCAACAGGATTCAGGGTGGACAAGAACTTCGCGATTCGGCCAGCAGAGGGCAAGCACTAGTACCGTACCACTGCCATAAAGACATCAACCCTGTAAACTCGCCAACCCCTGCGCAGAGATGCCAATCAGCCCACCGAAAGCACAACCTCCCATTCGTTGCATCATCCATCCCTGCCACTCTTTTGCAGAGCCAGATTCCAAATCAATCACTATCACTCTCGGGTATGATCTACTTGTACCTTGTAAGCAAGTGAACATTCGCTCACTCATGCACCAATACAAAGTTCTCCTGGGTTTATTATAGCCCGATAAGCGATCGGGATTCGGTTACTCAATTTATCGGATTTTGCCCCGCATTGAAAAAGTTAGGAACGAGTGGGAGGACAAAGTTGCGTCCGCGACTTTGGCAACGGAAAGGGTGTCAGGAGTATTGACGTCGATGTACGGGTAAAATAGTGAGGCGGTAGGTGTGCTTGAATAGGTACACTTCGGTTCGCAAAGTCCTTGCGGGATGAAAGATAGTCTCGCAATGTCTTAGCAGCAGCGAAGGTACCACAAGACGCTGCCGAACATTTGCTGTTCAAGTAAATCCAAAATCTTACAGTATTGAAAACAAAGTATTTTGGGTTCAGTGTATCTACTTTCTAAACGGCGGAAGTACAGAAAAAACTACTATCACTTTCACGAACTTCCAAGTAGAAAGGTAAACAGCACAAGCTTCAATCAATTCAACTTCTCTAAACTAACCAAACGACCTAACCGCAAAAGAGAAACAAATTCCCGCCACAGTGATCCTAACTAACCCAAGCCACTTCCCTTTCACACAAACTGCAAACAAAACGGTTCCTCCGTTGTGCTGCTCTCACAATCCACTTCGTTGCGCTCGACCTCGCTGGTTGGAGGAGGAAGAGAAGAAAAAAGATAGCGTGAGAGAAGAAAAACCTAACTAACACACCACCCCTGTCTGCCAAGACCCAGACAGCCTCCCCCCCGCCAGAAGCGCAACAACCCTTAACTCTGAGATCGTGACTAGCAATACATCAAGCCCAAGTTATCCTCAGATAAAAAAGCTATAAAATAAGAAAGCCAAAATAAAAACGTAACAGTATTAGGACCTTTGTTGCTGCCAAGACATTGAAACAGTACCCACCCTTTCGTGAATACAAGCGCGCATTTAACACCACCGGAATAAATCTGGCCTGGCGCCCGCGATCCGGAGCACATCTCTGGGGTTATGTAGGGCTGTCACATGCCCAGCACCTCATGCATTTTTAACAGGTTCATGTCACCACTACCGTCACCTCTAAACCCCTCACTAAACCGCAGAGCCGTCAGCGCCCAGAGGCTATACTCTTGGATTCCCCACTGATGGCAGTCAGTTCTCCTATCTACATGCAGGGCCTGTAATATCACCCTCGCTTTCCCCTCGGAAGAAGCAAAGATCCTACGGACAACAGACATAACGAGTGACCGTGCATGACCTAGTTCGGTCTCTAGCAGTAGCGCGTTGTCTTGTACTCGGGTGTCAGGGTTAGTCCGCGAACACCAGGATTTATTCTGAGCATGAGCTAAAGTGGCAAATATCCAATAGAAACCTTGAATAGATAGTTCAACCAATAGTAAAGCAGAAAGCGTTCGAGGAATTCTTCTGGTTTTCAACACACACCCCTTAGTGCGTGCGCTATTCCTAATATCGTCGTTAGCTTTGTCAGCCCTGTGTTCGCGGACTAGCCCTGGTATCCGAGTACCGCAGGATTACCCTCCAGCCTAACCTTGTCGGGCCAGCCCCGCCCATGCAAAACCAACCCAACCGAACCACTCCGCAAAAAGTACCCGAGCAACTTTGTGTCACCTCCAACAACACACAGACATCCGATTCAACCTGCATGCCCAAAAGGTAAATATCGCGCGCACCACCCAACCAGGGGAATGAAAAAAGTACCTGGGTGGGGAGGGCGGGGCAGCCTTTTTCCTTTCTTTTTTTTCCTTTCTAGTTCCATTCTATTTCTAAAGCCCCACTTTGTCACAATCCCGGGAGGTGGTTCGATTCTACAAGTGCAATCCTGGGCGAGATTGGAGCGAGATGATTACTACCGTACTCGGGTTTACTGTAGCACAGAGAGCTCTGCGTCGGCGATTCAGCCCAAGTTGCGAGCCCTGGAGGTGGGATAACCTGGGTATCGGGCTCATTGACCTCGAGGACAGTCCAAGTGCGAGTCCTCGGGTATTGCATCCGCGCGCCAACCTCATCAGAGAGTAAGTAATAAAATATCTTCATTATATGTTCCTCATGATTCCCGGAGAACTCCGCCGCCAATACAAGAGCGAAAATGCGATCGAGTAGGCACCGCGCGACAATGGTTGCGAATGGGAACAAGAGGACGATTTTTTGCTCTATCATTTAAAATATGCACTTCATTCGCTTAGGGTAATTATAATTGGGCTTAACAATGGTGACCGACACTTTTGGTTTTTGTGGCGCTAATGGGCAAGGATCATCGGGCGACGTTGCACGAGTGGAGCTATACGCTCACTCACAAAGCTTGTCACAACCGGGTCCATCCTAACACAACCGCACATCAAACGCGGCTGCCCCCCATAAATCCAACGAAGTCTGTCGATGTGGATGTACGAGTACTTGTACTCGGTATCAAGGGTAAGTCGGGCGCGGTGCCACGAAATGTCTGGGTTTATTTCCTATTCTGGGGGTGCGCCCGACTTTTGTCGACCTTACGAGTACAAAAAAAAGCCACAAAACGCGTTTGTATGGGGGAGAACCATAGTTGCCGTATATGGGGTGCGCCCGACTTTTGTATACCTCCATGTACAAGTACTCGGGTATGATCCTATATATGCCTAATTTTTGAACTCAAGGGCCGCGGGTAGCTCTTGCCGTAGGGTTGTCTGGGGCCTATGGCGGGCGAGAACCCTGCCTGTTGGGGAGTAAAAGAGAAATATTGCAGCTTTGAAAACACTTTGACAATCTGAACCAAGTCAAGAGAAAAAATATCACCTCTTAAACAGACGTAACCATTGACCGGTCAAATGAAAGGAAAATCGTCTCTCATTAGGTAAAGCTTGCTATGAAAGACAATTCTAGACCCCCGGAAGCCAACCCACTAGGCAAGAAAATCAACAAAAGATCCAGAGATCTTTACTAAATCATTTAAGATACGGCCTGATGTGTGTGTGTGACAGGGGGAATCATTTTTTTCAGCTTCGCTTAGATTGTTGAGAATTTTGGAGCTGCAATAGAGAGGGAGGGAATAAAGGCAGGGGGGGAGGAGAAGGGTGCGGAGAAGGAGGAGGAAAGGAAAGGAAAGAATGAGGGCGAGGAATCTATCGGATGAATGGTGGCTCGTAAAAGCACACTATGCAGATGCGGTGTACTAGGGTGTGAGCATAAGTCTGGCGAAGATTGTCCGACTGGTCGAAATTACTATGTGTGTAACCTCTTTTTTGTTTTTTTTCTGCAGCTACTGGGCCAATCTACGCTAAATTTTGGTGAAGGAAAAAAGTCTGTCGAACTCTCGCCGAGTGGCTAGAGGGGATCCCACTCACTGAGTGGTCGAGAGGAATCTGGGCCAACCAGAGGGGTTCGACAGACTTACCCTTGATACCCGGTACAGCATTATAAAGGCACTGGGGCACAAAGCCAGTGAAACAATTGGAGGGGGGTATGGTGCCTTGGAGGATTTTGTTTTTGCTTCATTTCGTTTTTTATGGGGCGATCCGGTTCTCAGCTGGTCTATGCTTTTGGGGACAGCGCTGCGAGATGGTGTGCATTGAGAGGGGGGTATCCTATCTTGTGCCACGACGAAGGCCCATATTACTTGAAAGATTGCGCTTGAGGAGGTAGGAGGTGGGCGTACTGTACTAGCAATAGCGGTAAATCCCGTTTGAGAGCGATGGGCAATTGGATAGCGAAATGTTCTCTCCAGAATAGGCTTTTGGGGAGGAATCCAGCCCATCGGAGGGATCATATTGAGAGGTCAAATGAGAAATTTCCGGGAGATTCTATTACAGGGGGATACTGGTACTCCAATTGGGAACCAGAGCTGCTACGCCCATTCCAGACATCTCAGGATATACGGTATCATGTGTTCCATCTAGTTTTGGAAAATGGCCCATGCCGCCCGGTTGGTGGTAAAGAGACTCTTATCCAACTATCACAGTATTGTGTTATACCTGCTAATGATAATCTAAAAGCTTGTCTGAGTGCTTTCCTGTGGGCCAAAGATCCCCTTTTCTCTTTGGACTGCCCAATACTTTCGCTCCACTTGATGCCCGCAGCTCGGATTTGCACCGATCTTACCCCTTAAGGCGATAACGCCAAGTTTAGGTGCTTACTCAAAAAATGCGGACGTCTAGCGAAAAAAATGACAAGGGCTAAATGGCGCAAATGATATGCCTAATCACGAGAGGGCTATCACAAATGCTTCGATTGTCAGCTCTTTTCCTCTAAGAGGTGGATCCCTCTCCCACAAAATGAGTTGGCAAGGCAAAAGGAACCAGGCCTGATCCCCACCTTCAGTTTCCACTGCGCATGATAGCCTTGTACGTCCCTAGGAGCTTTTCGTGATTTTGTGGAAGCCTCTCCTGCGCTCCGCCATTGGAGGGCCGACTACCACTCTGTTGTGTATGCGCCACTTTTTGGCTGAAATGAAAAGTCTGACACAGAAGTTGGTATCTGATGGTTTTGGAAGACTGGCCTACCAAAGCAAAATATACCAACGCGGGCACTTTTGTTCTTTTTCTCCCCTCCTCTTCTTTTATTCCCGGCGCTCCAAACCACGTGTGCGTCGTGGTACGGAGATGGTGAAGCATGCTGCACTGGAGCTTCGGGATCCCGAGCGTGAGCTAATGAGTTTTTCCTGGGGGACCAAGGGCACGCGACGTAAAATTGGTAGTCCATGCAACATTTGCTTTTCGGTAAACGACCATCGAGTGCTGCATTGCATTAGCGATAGAAATGAGATATCCTAGTGCTATAACTGACAGAGCCCCCCTATGCTTCCACTAGGTCGGCGGCGGCGATACTCAGAGTGTTTGTTAAGATACTACCAATCTTTACATCAGTCCACAAGATTGTAAATCAGCGAATCCCGAATAGTAATCTGTCATACCCAAGCGCCAGGGTACGGAATAACCCGTGCCAAATGTAATCGAGTCTCTGGTGTTGTAATCGGTATACGGTAAGAGTTCGCACTAGATAATGGTAGTACTGCACTCGCATCATGAACACTCACACGAGCTAAGTTAACAAAATTTTAAAGCTACCCACTGCTAACTATTAACCGACATTCACGGGCACTTAAGGCGCCGTTCTGAGTATGTGCTTGTACCTATACGAGTACCTGATGCCTTGCATGGGCCAGGATTAAACCTGACTTTGTTCTTGTACCAGTACAAGTACTTGTACTGGAGTACTGTGTCTTGAAGGTCTTTGTCTTGCATACCGATAAATGAAAAAGAAAAGGTGCATCCAAAGCTCCCTCTTGCCTCTCGGGTGCCGTTGTCACCCCGCCCCCATTTGGGTGTGAAGTTAGGATAAGCTACATTGCCCCAACTACTCGAGTAAATGCTACCCACACCCAGTAACTAGCATCCCAACCCCACCCTGTGTACCGATCCCCGGCATAAGCACCGAGCACACCTTAAATAGTACTCGAGTACGTGAAGTGACTCAATGTTTTCGCTTGTGGCGCTCAAGTCTTGGGCCAGTAGAGTGGATGGCACGGGTACTACCGGCAGGAACGGTCCTTTTACCCGATTGCAAGGTACTTCTACTACTGGTAGGATGCTTCTACCGTAGGGGTAAAACAGGCCACCTCCGAATGTGTAATAATTTTCCTCCTCTAACACGTGGGTTAAGGCGACCCGTGTGCTGCTCTTTGAGGCTAAGTTGGGCATTTGACGCTAAGGTATCGATACAACCCTGTATTAGTGGCTTATTGACAGGTGCCGGAGTGCAACTTATTTTCACAATGGAACTACCCGAATACAACAATGCTGAGAGTTGTGCTGCTAAGATCCAACTTCAGCGACCCCTCTACCGGTAGAAGTATATTTTTCTTATGTCAATTCGACCTCCAGGCCCAGGCTTCGATAGCTGTCAGCTGGTCAGAAGATATAACAAGTAGCGCATAGTGATCAGTGATCTCGCATGACGCACCAATTGGGTACCTAGGAGCCTCTTAGCTCGGGGTGGTTGGGTTCACAACTCAGCGCCGAGGAGATGAAAGAGGTAGAATAGCCGAGGAGGTTTGTAACTTCTCTTCACAGAACATGCTTCTTTCAGCAACCTACCCAACCACCGTAATACCCTCATTTCTCCAATTGAAAAAATAATAATAATTATGATAGAGACAAGTTTACGGGAGCAGCCTACGGGAAGTTACAAAATAGAAAACTTGTTTGATCTCTCTCGAGAATTTTTTCCCGAGGCCCTTTTTCAAGCTGACAACGGTCCAAACTCTTGGCGAGCTGAACTCCGGGTCAAGACAACTTACTGGATGCACAGAAATACTGCTGCCTGTGTTAGTTTCAGCCCGGTGGCCAAACTTTAAACCTCCACAAAAGTACGAAATAACTTCACATCCAGCAGCTCCTGTCAACTGCGCCAGAGACAATGTCTCGCGTTGGGCAACGGCCGTGCAGTGATCGTGAACTGATCAAATTGGCCATTGTCGGTGGCTGAAAACGTGAATTGGAAAAAAGTAATTCCTCCTATTACAAAATTTGATGCTACTTGAATGGAAACCAGGAACCATGCAGGGTGGTCGAAGTCATGTTCGTAGCGGGGCTCTAAAGCCCTCACACAGCCTTGAGAGGTATAGTAGTCCGAAGTGGGAGATATCCTCTACAACACATGCGCGTAGGAAAACTGACCACTAGAATAGCACAATCATAGGTTATGACTCGGACACTCATGCTCTTGACTGTCGGGGTCACACTGAAGGGGCTGGACTCGAAGGGTAAAATAATGGAACTGGTTGATGAAAGAAAGAGAGAGAGTTGCTCTCTTGCTTGCTCATCTATAGATGCGCCCGACTATAGATGCGCCCGAGACTGCCCTACCCATAACGATTTGCACCATAAATGTCAGAGTTGACTGAAGCGGATAGTTGTCAGAGATAAAGAAAGTGGATGGGTGAGAGACAAGACGGGATAATAGTTTTAGTGGTTTCATTTGTTCTAGATGGAAGGATTGACTGAAGGATAGACGGAAGAGTTCCTGGTTATGTCTTTCCTTTATCCATATTACAGAGGCATGCACGCAAATGGGATTATGCATGAAGGAGAGATCGATAGATGTGGCAGACAATAGAATGATTGAGATAGTTCTATTATTCTTATATAGAGTTATGTTTGTTTAGTTAGCTTAGTGGATGCCGAGCGAATGAAGTTTCTGATTTTCCCTACCCTTGAGGTGAGCCCCAGTCAAGTTCGATCGTTTGACCTTTACTCGATTTATCCCTCGCAACAAAATATACATCAGTGTGCTCCTATTGTTCCTAGATCCTCATGCCAAACACATCCCCGTCACATTGTAGTGCGGTAATGCTTCCGACAAGGACAAATCCCTTCTCAAAGATGAACTCTTCCCTGCCTACGCTCCAATTCACAAAAGTTTTTCTGAAATCTCTAAACCAATCCTTTCAAGGATGCACCCAAATCTGCTTGCCGCTGCAGCCGATTTCTAGGTACTTTTAGAATGGCGAGTTCTAAAGTTGCAAACCCAAGATACTATGGATGTTCTAGTCTAATCACGGGTGATATATTGCCATTAATTTCGGGGTTTGAATTCTCGGTAGAGCTTCCACTGAACAGCCCTTGACCAGAGCTTCTGCGGTTAGAGCCACCACAGGGTTTCTACCAAGCGTGGCTATAGTAAGCTAGAGATTCGCTTTGCACAGTGCACCAGTAATGATAGTGGAAGCTTCAGCAAATAGCGAGATCTCCTATCCAGATCACCAGTAGCTGAATTATATGGTGGGTGGAGGGGGAGTGATCTTTTTCCATTACCTCTCTTTCTAAAATACTTTCCAATACTTTCAATGGTTGGCGTTTATAATTTGGGTACTAGCTTTGTCCTTCATTAACACTGTCTCTAGTTCTTGATAGTCGCTTATAAACTCTCTCGCTACTTATCACCCCCTGTTTGTTGTGTACTTATTATGGTTTTCTGCAACTTTTTTTTTTATACTCCATCGAGCTAACCTGTCTCTAAAGGCACATTCTCCTAGTAGGGCACATACAATCACACAGCTTCACCGGATGAGACTTCAGGCACACTCTTTTTTCTAACCCTCTGGGGGAGCAGGTTCTGGTCATGATGGATCACCCGGCACCAAAATTCCACACCCCGGAGACAGCTAGTAGAAGCTCCCCCTCCATCATTATAATATATGCTTTAAAAGAAATAACAGTAACCCGTTCTAGTAGGAGAGGAAGAAATACAAGTCTCATATCATAGCTACCTAGATCACACTGACTATAAGCTGCATACTGGAATGGATCTCCATGGGAACCTCTATGCTGTGCTAGCAGGTTGTTATACTACTTAAAATCGTGATTTAGGACCATGGCAATTTTGGGGCCTACCGTACCTTTCGAAATCACGCAAGGGCGTTCTTGAATTTAAAGCTTAATTGAAATCACAGGGCGTCAATCAGGGTTTTTCGAACTCATAACTTTGAAAACACCATACATCACTCGCGATTGCTCTCATACGTCATAGATTTCCTTATCCTTCTTTCTTTCTCGCTCACTCCCTCTCTCCACGCTCTCCCAACTGACTTCACTTGGAATACGAATCCACTGTCCCTCCCGAGTCCCAGCGGAATCCCACTTCATCCAATCCAGCTTTTTTAGCTTAAAACAAGCTCAAGAAAGATTCTAACTTAGGCCATAATGCTTGAATATTAACCAGCAACTTAGTCAACGCTTTGCTGTGCCTGCTAAGCTACTCAGCCATTCTTCCTAGACCCCCCCCGAAATTTGGCGCCCATATATGAGGGCAGGAAGAACTAGTAATCCTTGTGGAAAAGGGTGATGTCTGCTGCGTACCTTCTGGTGGGTAGTCGGGCTCCCATCCTTCTTTTAAATATGGATCAACGGATCAACGGTGACGACCAAACGAAACGCCAAGAGTTCACTCAACTATAACCAGATCGCACACTCAGGAGCGGGGAAGTTCTCTTCGTTCAACGACACTCTCTAACCCTAAAGACAGGAGTATATACCAACCACAATAAAGTCCTCCTATCCTTCATGGGCCACCACACATGTCCATGCTCTCCGGCGTACGTCCCCCCTTTCCCTATTCCATACCTATGCTAACAAAGGAAGGACAGAAAACCCCACCCCTTATCGCCTCCGGGCATCATCCAACATCCCCTCATCCGACTCTTGCAACCTTCCCGCTTTCCTTACGGCTTTCCCGGCGGATGCGTTGATCCAAACTCAAGTGCATTCCTGCGGCCGAAATCCCCCCCCCGAATGCCAAAGTACTCTCAAAGCCGAAGGGCATTCCTAAAAACCTTCCGAACAATAAAGCGACTAGCGTGAGAGCACGCCGAGCGGCATCTCACGACTTCCAACATTTTCCCTTTAACAGTTAGGATTGGTCAATATATTAGCTGTTGTAGTATGAGAACCAGTAAATAATATCACTAAGTTTTGGAAGTTGACGCCGTAGTGAAACGCACACTCTTCATTTTGTTTCTGTGTTTTCGAATTTAGTGAAGAACTGGAGATGTGGAAATTAGCTAGCTATATCGCTCCTTCCACCTATTCGGATCTTCTGGCAAGGGTTAAATTTAGTATGCAGGGGACTGGCACAGGGGAGCCAAGACCTTGGGTGAGGTGGAAACACCCTGCTTTACTCCACCCTTCTCCATTTCAATCTCCTTAGGTTGGGTTTGGCCTTGTTTTCTGCTTTCGTGCCAATTTGGTCGTAAGTTAGGGGTAATGAGGTCTTCAGAGAAGGCTTCTCAGATACCTGTGGGTATGACAGTATTTCTCAGTGTTCTTCCCCCTCCGAGTTCCCCAATTGGTCCATATACCTCTGCGCTAACCAGCAGACCGGGCTAGGGCAGAAGGCCTTGATCTTCAAGTCTGTGAAATCTCCCCTACGGGATTAGCAGCGTATGTGACAACCGCGAGAATAAAAATACAACACCGAATAGTAATAGAAGTGGATAGCCCGCAAATTCTTCCCTTTGTCTTGCTTGCTAAACTAGCGGTCGGGGCAGGGGTATATATGAAAAACATAACCTAATCATCATTATCTTTCCATCTATCACCGCACATGTCCGCTTTCTTCCCCGCATATTCCCCATCCTCGTGGTAATAAAAGAAATATTCTGTGTAATCCCTTATAAAAGTAATTATTCACAAAGAGATACTCTTTCATACACCTTTAATATAAATGGTGGACTAGTGATGGAACGATCAAATCATGATCGAGTTTTGCTCGACTACAGTATGCTCCTCTAGAATCAATCATGACGCATCACTCACCCATTACCTCCTTCTCATGCCTCCCAAATCCCTGCTTGGATAAGCGGAGTATGAGGGAGGAATTTGCTGAAGAATTACTGGGCGAGGGAGATTACGGGGCAGACGGCGGAAGCGCTGCAGAAAGCGATGAGCAGAACGCTTTGTTGTTATCGATTATTTTGTAAAAAGGTATTCCTTATGCAAACGTGAAGATGACCGAAGACTAGATGTGAGCCATGGGATATGGAAAATAGGAAACACAGTTACTGCAAACCCAGAAACCAAGGTACGCGTTTAGTGAAACTCTGACAGGTAAAAGTGACTTGGATAAAACTCGAGCGATGATAATCGACTATCCCAAATCACACACCAAAGCTCGTCATAATCGATCACTCGATCAAGATCTATTCCTTTTATCGATCACCCTATCATGTGATGTGTTCCTCTCGATCGGATCATATGTCGGTCATGGCCCCGTGATCTGCTCAACCATGCTCGTGCCCATCACTATCATGGACCCTTGTTCTGCTTTTATCTCCGTAGCCCCCATGCTTTCCTTTGACTTCCCATACTCTTATCCGCCTATCCGGGGAAAAGTCTTCCCAATCTTCCCTACTCCCATGAAACAAAAAAAGATTAGTTAGGGAATGCCGAACGGCATCAACTGATTTACAACACATGAGTCGAAAGCTATGTGGGGTCATCTGAGATAAAATGGCATGAGCTTAGTAATATTCTATTTTGTAGGATGTATTGCTTATTCGACCATCAGACATATCCCCCGAAACAACCCCTCAGCGGGGGTCTACATGAGCTGTATTTCCCTATCTATCGATCATAGAGACCAAAATGGCAAGGAAAATCAAAGCATTTCCTGCAGCCCAGATCGGGAGCGCCAGCGTAGATGACATCCCGTTATCCCAACACTCGGAAATGGTATCCTGTGGTGTATCTCGAAAGGCTTCATCTCTATGCAAACCAACTGGTAGAAATTTAGACGGGTACATATAAGGGATTGTCTACAGTTGCCTTCATAGTCACGGTGCCGTAATGACTCCTTGAGTTTTTATGATTTCGTACCCAGATATTTTGCAATACCCAAGGTATGCTAACTTCAAAGAGAAAATTTGTGATGACTGAGCAGTTGGTACTCTTTTGGCTGTTCATGGAAAAGAAAAAAACGGAACAGGAGGCTTACATTTTGGAAAGTAAGGGAAGTAGCAAAGTTGTGAGGTATCATATGATGGGTAAAATATTTTGCAAACAATTTTCCCCACCCCCCGACATTTAGACCCCCGCTTGCTTTTCCCTTCCAACAGAATTAGCGAAAGACCGTCTGTTATTTGACTATAGCATAAATTTTTCTCTTTCAAGTTAAACTGCCCTGGAGATTAGGAAATATTGTACTTTTTATATAGGGTTGGTGCTGGACAGAGCCTGACACTTCAAAAATCATCATCCAACCTTCCGATACCGATTAAGACTCCTCTCCCACCCCCCCCTAGTCACTTCCCCACTCCCGGAGGATCTTGCGGGTATCTTTTTGCGACTCCCCTGTCCCCACCCACATAAACCGTCAGGCCCTATCCCGGTGCTTGCAGCGCAAAGTCACTCGAGAGGCCAGGTTACTCATAACTACTGCCTTTCGAGCTACGCTATAATACATCCCTCGGAGGGTGCTTCTAGTGCCGGTTCCGAGATATCTCTGTGCGCCTATCAGCACCCCAAAATCAAATGTCTGTCCCATGGGTATATCCGCTGGTGGCAACGCAGCAATTTCTCGTGTCAGAAAGTCTTCACGTCAGGAGAATTGTGCTGATAGGTACCGCTCATAAATCGATTCCCTGTGGAGAGCACTACTTGAGATTAGGTGGTTTAAAGCGGTAAGCTTCCGGTTGGGTTGGGTTTTTGGCCCGAAGGCTTGGAGATGTACAGTACAGTACAGTACTGTGCTGTACGAGTACAAGATCCCACGGAGGAATAGTTCCGGTTTGAATGTACGATATGATTACCAGTATCCACCGGATCACAATCGTCAACCTATCCTAATTTCACAGAGTACGATCGCTCTTACGGCATATCTCTCTTCTTTTTTTTTATTAAAAAAAAACCACATAAACCATTCATTCTGAATAGCGACGACCCCTTCCACCTCTCCCCCCCTTACCCATCTCTGGTACATACTCCACCTGACTTAAACCTCTATTATAACCCTACTAGCAACGTACTCCACCGTGATACTCCGATCCCGGTTAACAAGAAACCTCCCCGCGGCCACGTATATGTTCTCATCCAACCCCGCCAATTCCGGGGCAGCAACCTGCCATAGAAAACCCCATCAGCTCAATACTAGCACCGCTAAAATCGGGGTAACAACCCACCGGAATATCAAAAGTGTGGTGAGAAACAATGGTTCCAAAGTCATTGGACTGCGAGCCCGGAGCATGGCTGAGGATCGCGTTAAATTCATCATTGGGGGTAGCAATACCGGTGAAGCCGAAGCCGAAGATCTAGATTCTAGTTAGGGCGAGTAGGGTATAGTCGATCAGTGAAGCAGGCTTACGGTTCCGTTGACGGTTCTGTATGGTGTCGGTCAGTATTTGCTTGCTTGTATGTGGATATAGTGGGGTGGGGGGGGGGGCTTTTTCTGGGGTGTGGGCTGCGTACTTTGCTACACCATTGACATTGAGTCTCAATCTTTTCCCGTCTGGGTCGACATGGATCACGTCACTCGCGGCTAGGATAGTCGCATTCACTGAGACTGCGGCTCCTGGGGCGCTGAAGATAGTGCCGTTCGGGGAGGCCTAGAAAACCAGTCAATCTCAGCCCGAACCCCCGTGGGCAGCCAACAGCGATATGAGGTAGTGGGGACGCACCGCGTAGGTAATCCTATATCCTTTGATGAGCTCACTAGTCCGAATCGGCTCCTCGATACCAATCTAAGTGGTGTTAGCCTCGCGCTTTACCCAGTACAGCTCTATCCCAGGAGTGAAAATCCGTAAGAAAATACCCTCAAAGTAAAAGCTGGCTCCAACCCCACCGGGCCCGCCACTCGGCCCGCCAGAACACCAGCAAGAGCGGTGATAGCAAGCAGGCAGTAAGCAAGCATTTTGTTCATGTTAGTGAACCTCCCTGAGTACGGTAGTAGTAGTGGAAGATGTGCAAGAGGAGAAGGAGATTCGCGGTACTTATACTTGCTCAGACAAAGAGTACCCGGGTATTGGGGGGCAAGGTATAAGTCTTGCAGTGCCAAGAGACGCTGGGATTGTTAGCCATATACTTGCCCCAACGGCTGTGTTCGACCACCAGTACGGCAGAGTCCTCCGTGCTTGGGACAAATATACCCCGTCATCACGGTGGTCTGGTGAACTGCACGGGTTCCCCATTAGAATCCGAGAAAACGGAACATGCGCGTTCTCAAAGTACCGTACTAGTATAGTCTTTCATCAGGTCTTGACGAATATCAGCGGATGACGAACAGGGGTATTCGGCCAGTAAAAAATCGAGTGGTGTAACGGGAAATGCCTGCTAACCCCTGTTCGTCATCCGCTGATATTCGTCAAGACCTGATGAAAGACTGGAAAGTAAAATTTCGAAGGATTGGGATGGCTGGGCAGTAAGACCCAAGGCGAGAGGCGCATTTTGCTACATACCTAAATTGGCAATAAAACAACCTCATGTACAGAGCAGGTGAAAATCAACGGGTGATACAGGTAATAGGCAAGAAGTATCCGAACATGAGGCACTCAAAGCGCTTTACAATGGTTAGGCAAAAAAGAATGGTACTGTTCTAAGCAATGTCTCAGCAGCAGTGGTACAGTTTTGAGAGCAACATTCAGAGAACCTATGCTTTCTGTGATGCTATCCAATTAATAAAGAAAATTGATGTAGATAACCTTCGCCCAACACAATTACCACAAAATAAAACAATCAAAGGTAGGTACTTGCTGAACGTGGTGCCCAAACTTCTAAACTGCCAGCGTCATTCTGTTTCATACTGTTCTCAGATTGGCTCCAAGGTAGCAGGAGGACCCAATAGTTGATTCAAGGGACCAATCTTCTTATTATTGTTGGGAACTGTGTTTGATGTGGACAAATATAAAAGAACTTTTATCTCAAGAAGGAATTTTCTAACAGTCACACCTCAATCCTGTTTTCCTGTTGCCAACCAAAAACACTTATCTACTGATTCTAACAAAACTACCCTTATAATGTATATTATTTTAGACTATCTAGCATATTATAATTTCCTATCAGAGTAGACATAACATGTTCACATATATGAATCTTCCAATTGTAACGGGGGCACTCTGTATGAAGAGGGATCCTAAGATTGCGACTGCACCGAAAACTCAAAGTAGAAGTAAGAATCAAAATAAAGATAAAGATAATTCAAAGTAGAATCAAGCAGTAAAAGTTAATATTATTACACCTGAAAACTTCACTCAATAATTTCTCTCAAGAATCGTTGGTTATCAGAATAGAGTGTCTCAGACTTTAGTTTAAGTAGAATCCGGTAAACCTGGAGGACACCCTTCGACCATTGTGACCGTTCGTGAGCACCCTGCTCAGCTTAGGGCTGTCCAACTCATCTGCCTAAAGTGAGCTAACACTCAGAGGCAGTTGGACCGCTCGGATATTAACTATCTCTACGACTAGGAAGTGCTTCCAGTGATATCTCTCCTCTCTCTGGCTACATCTGCATGAGCGAAAAACTCTTTCCTATCGGTAGCATGTCAGTGGCGGACCGACAGGCCAACCATAGAGATAATATCCATTGGGACTCACTGGCCCAGTGGTGGTTTCGTCTATACAAGCCACCCAGTTCATCGGCAAATCTGCTTGGCTATATCAAGCTTCTAAATCTGACTGCATGCTCCCACGATAAGAAATCTCTAGCCGCTTGACGGCATGGGGGCTACCCACAGCCAACCATGTGGGACCCTGTTCAATCATGACAAGACCCACACCTCTAGAGTCCACTAATAACCCATTGTAATGCTACAGTTAACGGGGTAGCCTGGGACTGGCATTGGGGTGGTTGTCCTGGAAGCCTTATAGCTTCCCCGTCAGCCCAAAGTTCTTTACAATTAACAATACTACTACCTGAAGGCCAAAGTATGCCCGTAGGTGGTTCCCAGGCATTATCCATATGGCGCCCCAGGAGGAGGTCACCCTCCTACCCCACTCTATAGGGCCAGATCCAATGATAGCTGTTGGTCAGATTCTATATATAATTACCTTTAGTTACAAATTAATAATCCACTTTCTACCATGCATTATAATTAATATACACTTTAAACTACACCTCAGACTGTCTACTCTAGTCTACTAAATCTGAGCTTATTGGTAATTCACATGTAGTTAGCCTAATGATTTGATTTCAACAAGTTGATGATTAACATACAACTTATGAGTTATATAGCAAGCATCTTTAAAAACCAGTATGAAATATAGAAGGTTATATTTATCTGACTTCAAACTTCATATACTAACTTCAAAGGCCATCATAAAGGTTATTCTAGGATCATGAGTTCATAGACCAACTATGTATGTAGATATTAAATGGTAAAATTGATTAAAATTGGATGTAATTTGAGTGTATTTTCTCGATCTTTTTTAACCGCTGTTGCTTTCAAAAATGATTATGAAGAAGATTAAAATCTGGTTATTCTGAATATCTAAGACTTATACTATTCTTTCCTCTATTTTATTATATAATTCTTGTAGGGTTTTCAATTTTTTTATGCTTATGAAAAACTGCAATTTAAATATGAAATAGGCAATCTGTAAACTGCTATATTGGAATAACGATTGATCACCAAGAAATGAAAACTGGATTTTCCGATTTTCTATATTTCAAAGTACCCCTAGCTTGATTTGCAGGGTAGTATTTCCTTTATTTGTTGAGATCATGAAAAGTAGATTTGAGTTATCAGTAGTTACTATGGGTGAGCCGGACCCCAGTTATAAGTCACATCCCCGTAAATGATGTTATACTTTATAATTTCATTATACTATCTGTTATATACAATCATATAATAAGACCAACTGTCCTTCACTTTAGATGAACACAAAACATCTCCTCTACACCTCCGGTGATTGAAATCTCAACACTATGATGAGAAATCATCATAACTTTTTTTCATCTACTCCTCCTCTTCCATGATGGCTACCGCCTAGGAGTTGACATTAAGCTATCTTCCCTACTCTTCCAACCCCTGTCGGCTTCCCATCCTGGGGGTTCTCATTGTCACAAATTGTGACTAATCAATGAAGATTTCATATGGCTAATATTAATTAGTTATAAGGTATGTTGGATTTATCACTATAAGGTTATTTGACTTATAGTTCTGACATGACTGCGCAATAGCGAGTTATTATTATGTTATGATTGGTTGATTGGTTTTGATTACTCACAATTGTGAGTCATAGGATGTAATGACTTTCGCAGAGAACTGAATTTATGAGTTATGGGTTTCACGCATGGGACTCACTTGAGCACAGGACATGGTTTATGGGTTTTGATTGGTTAACGGTATATAGCGCGATAACTTATCTCATTGTAAGGACCCTACAGATAGGTAGCTACAGCGGACTAGACTCAGGCTCAAGCTGGTATGGTATACCAAGTGGCAAGCAGATTGAGAATAGACTAGTATACTTAGTATACAACTGCTAGACATGAGTTGGTACAAGTATCTACAAAGTATAGAGTTAGACAGGGTAACCGAGGTAGGCCAAAGTTACCCTACTAGGAAGGGTAACCTTTGGAGGGTATGTTCGCGTAAATTTAAGAACACATAGTAAACGTTGCACGGGTCTGTGGGGCAACACTATAGGTGGTCGCACGGACCCCCGAAGGCAATAAAGGCATGAAAGGGTAAAGTTAGCCTACCTTGGAAACATGATTACCCTACCTTGGGAACTCAGTTACCTACTGATGTACCCCAGGTACCCTACCTTCACTGACAAAGTCATCTACTGACTTAGGGGAAAGTTATCCCACTATAGTGGGACTCTTAGATGTTCATAGAGCCGCTTTGTATGGCACGAAATGGGCAACTGATAGAGCAGGAGTGGTCTGAACCTCCTGTAACTTTCAGGGGATATTCTTAACACCCCCCTGCAGCCCCAACGTTGGTACAGCGTGACTGCATGGTACGGCCGTGTAGTTGTGAGCTTCCTAGTCAAGTGAGATCCATAGGAAGGCTCCCACAACACCATGTGAGTTGTGGCTGTCCAACCGACCAGAAGCCGTTCCCAGGATATATAAGGGGTGTGAGGGTGACCACCTCCTAGGGGACCACGTGGATAACACCTCGGAACCACCTACGGGCATACTTTGACCTCCAGGTAGTAGTATGGTTAATAGTAGAGGGCTTGGGGCTGACCGGGGAAGCTGCAAGGCTTCCACAACAACCACCCCAATGATAGTCCTAGGCTACCCTGTGAACTGTAGAATTACAATGGGTTATTAATGGACTCTAGAGGTGAGAGTCTGGTCATGATTTAAGAAGGTCCCCAATGGTTGGCTGTGGGTAGCGCCCATGCAATCAAGCAGGAGGAGATTTCTTATCGTAGGAGCATGCAGTCAGGTTTAGAAGCTTGATATAGGGAAGTAGATTTGCCAATGGACTGTGTAACTTGTATAGACGAAACCACCGCTGGGCCAGTGAGTCCCAATAGATATTATCTCTACAGTGGGCATGTTGGTCGGCCACTCACATGCCAGCGATAGGAAAGAGTTTCCGCTCATGCAGATGTAGCTGGACAGACATCACCAGGTGTAACGTTGTCTTATCGGTTCTCAGTATACTAAGAGCCTCTAAGAAACCGTTCCGGGTTGTGCCCTTGAAATCCTAGCCAAAGAGTTGTCTAGGCAAATTGATCAAGTGGAGGCTCCGAAATGTTGTTAGATAAAACCTTTTACTATATCGCTAAGGTCTTGAAGTGTTTGCTGGCTTCTCACTATCGTGGCGAACTGAAGGGGTAACTATCCAACTACGTATATTGAAAACTCTGTCTGTCGAAGTCTACCCTTTCTAAGTCCAAAAGATGTAGCCTTTAAATACATGGTCGGCTTTTCCTAAAGCCTTACTCCTACGAGCACAACTCGCATCCTAAAACAACTATGGTATCAAATCAATATCATCAAACAATACATAAAACATTCAAGGTATCAAACAATTGCTTCAAACAAAACTTCAAACAACCAGAGTATCAAATGATACTGCCAAAACCGAATTAGGGAGAGGCACAGCCTCGTATTCCGAAACCAAACATAAAACAAACTAGGTATCAAACAATACCTCCTGCATAACAAGGCTACAGCCACAAGGCTCGTATCCTGAAACCAAACTAATCCTAAAGGAAATCCATCAGTAACCATAGTACCTGTACTGGTTACACCAGGAGCACTTCCTATTTGTGGAGATAGTTAATTTCTGAGCAGTCCGACTGCCTCTGTGTGTTAGCTCACTTTAGGCAGGTGAGTTGGATAGCCCGGAGCTGAGCAGAGTGCTTGCAAAAGGTCAGAATGGTTGATGAGTGTCTTCTGTCTTTGCGTGATTCTAATTAACTAAAGCGAGAGACACCCTATTCTGATAACCAATGATGCTCGAGAGAACTTATTGACTGAAACTTTCAGGCTTAACCATATTAAGTTTTACCACTTGATTCTACTTTGAATTATCTTTGTCTTTCTTTTTATTCTTACTTCTACTTTGAGTCTTCGTTGCAGTCGCAATCTTTGGATCTGTCCGCCTACAGAGTGCCCCCATTACACTCATTTGTGTTATCTGATATATTTCACGCTATGACTAACTATGAGTCATAGAGGTTAGGTTACGTGAGGCGATGAGTCACCTGGGTTAGGATTGTGGGAAGATTCTTATATAAGGAGCTTGGTTCCAACCGAGAGATAGGCCACGAACCATCTCTCCTACACCTCCAGTGATTGAAATCTCCACACCATGAGAAATGATCGTCAGGTGGTATCCCTCTCCTCTTTTGTAATGGCCCAGTTGCCCAGAAGGGTGAAGCTTCTCCCATCCGCCTCTCTCCTCTGCCCCCTTCTGATGGCACTGTCTATGGGTAGCCTTTGTTTAGGAGGTTACAGTTTCCTCTTCTTCTTCTTCCAGGCACTTGCTTCGTCACCCCTCAGTTAGAGTTTGCAATAGTGGGGTACGGTCGCAACACCTCACCGTGTGGCTACTAGTTTCGGGTTATCGGTGAAGTAGTTGCCCTAGTGGCTCTGCTTCCTGGTATTGCATCTCCTCCTGCGATACCTTTCCGTACAGTCGGCATTCGAACAATCATGATTCTGTCTCACTTGATCGGCTCCGCCCTTCTCGTTATTACTGTCCCTTCCACCTCGCAGTTACGTCAGCTAGCACTCTACTGCCTCCATACTGCCGCTACACCTCTTACCACCCCTCATCCTGGCCTCGGTCTCCTTCTGATTGCCTGGCTTGCTGATTGTGGCTGCGTGCGCAGTTGTCTCTACTTGTGTCTAAGGAGTTTATTTCTTCCACATCTGTCCCTTCGGGGATATACATCACCCCCCCACCATTTTTCCGGTGCACCTGGGGATCGACTTCGTCCTGCCACACTCTCATAAGTGCTGGCTTGGTTACCGATCTCCCTCACGGGTTTGGGCTCGCCTCGGCTTCCCGAGCTATATGCCCAAGGTACATCTACTTCCTTGTATGTAGTGCCTTCCTATGTCTTTGTCCTGCTGGCTCCTGGGCCCCTCCCCGTTTTCGCAGGAATGTGGTTCATCCTTGTGCTATGGGTTGGTTGGCTACAGGTTTGGGCTTATAGGTATTTCCTTCCTAGATGGGCTTGAGGTTTTCCTTGTTTGTGAGATTGTTTGTTCACTGTCAGGGGTTTCTTTCTTTTGGGTTGCATGTCTGTGGAGGCTATTGGTTCGTTGTATTCAGGCATGTCATTTCTCCGTAGTTTCTATGCATAGTACTGAGCGTTGTTTCCATCTCTACTCAACGTGGTTTATGGATTGGGCAGGGTCAGAGGGTTTTAGTGAGAGGGATGCGGGATGAACTGTAGTTAGAGGTTTTTTGTTTATATAGCCCAAGCTAAGGTAATAGTTATACCTTAAAACAAATATAAAATGGATAAAACAAACAAACAAACCTACCAAGAGATAGGATCTTCACGCAACCATCTAAGTACCTTTCTATACTTAGAAGTTGCAATATGATTCTCTTTATCTTCTACACTATTGAATATTACGAACAACTCGACCGATAAGCTCTCAGAGCTTATGACTATTACAACAGTCTGAAGAGGAGCGACGATAATATAGGACTATTAGGCTATTCCTCTATCCCAACAAGACAGTCCTGTACTATCTGATGGGATAGTATGGTCTGCATATGACAAGACAACTCTGTACTATCCGAAGAGATAGCAAGCACTTTGGTAAGGAAGGTCGTTACCTGTTGCAATATAACGAGCAGACAATAGGATTGTTACACTAAGATGCCCCTGGGGAACATCAAACTCTCTGGCGACAGCGGTGATATTTGGTCTACTGCTTGCCGATAGACTCTGGCATGCTAGCTGAATCCTGGCTTCAACCTCTGAGTAACTCTTCAACGATGTCATGATTTTGTGGTGGTGGGATAGGAAGATCTTGATCAAACAAGAGGAAAATCTGTTGTTGAGCCCAATCTGCCGTTGAGCTGTCGGGCACCTAGAAGAGGTGCCCCTGGTTGCGTGGAATCGAGGGGTTTTGGCGGAGCCACAACCTTGGCACGGTTAGTCAGTACGCTATTCCCAATATCGTCGTTAGCTTTGTCAGCCTGTTATCCGAGTACTTATTACTCGTACAGGCCATAAGCGCCCGAAAATGAAGGAGGATCATTTGGATGGGCACAGACAGGCACGGACGTTTTGCCATATATTTCTTGCATCCCCCATCTTGATTAGGTCGTAAATCTCGAGATTTAGAGACAAGGTTTCTTGGGATAGATTACTACTTTCCTAACATGGTATAGCCTGAGTGCTTTGGCCTTGTTTGATCTTCTCAGCCCCAAACTAGACCTACCTTGGGCTGATGACGGTCTCCAGAAATCCTCAGGTGGCGGGTCGCAAATTTTTTTACGGTACTTATGATCTGGGACAAGTACCGTACCGTATAATGCCGGCATTATCCCATCCCATTGGGTTGTCTGGCCCTGCATTTTCCGGGCTCCGTCGATCCAACTTTGGAATTATTGCGCAGATGATATTTCAAGAGCCCGGCACCCGGTGAAAGATGCAGCAGAATCTAGAAATGGTCGGACAGCGTGGTACAGTAGGTATTCCAAACATTTCCCTCTCCGGGAAAGGGGTGAACAACTCAGTAAAGGGTATGACCTCTAGCCTGAAGCCATAGAGTCTGAAAAAATAACTAGTAATCCTAGACCTTATCTGAAGATAAAACATGAACGACATAGGACACGGCCCAAAATCTAAGATTTTACGGCACGGTCGATATTTGCCAGTGCCGAGGATAGCTTAGCGCGGCTCCCTTCCTTGGAGGAGATACAAGTACTCGAGTACAAGTCTATGATGGAAAAACGCAGATTCATTCGCACATCTACTCCCACTCAAACTCTGACGTGCACACCCTCAAGAAAGGTACTCGAGAACTGTGATCTATGTTTGATGCACATGAAATACCGGTATTGCTTGAATATTAGTTCCAAAGTTGGATAAGATTCCCAGTCTCGCCGCTGATACAACACAGGCCGGTGTGTGGCGTGCTATGGCAGGGGAGTGCGCAATATCTGGGCTTGCTATTTGTGGAAAGAGTAAGCAAGGTAACACCATGTCTCATAATTTCAACCTCATGGGCATGAAGATGCTGGTCTGATAGTTCGAGAGCGTTGGGATACGAGCCTTTTCATCCAGAAGGTATGGCTGTTTTTATATTGTCTGTGCCGTGAATCCAATTTCAGGATCATCACTTATCACGCATTCTCATCGATCACCCTCGGCTAACCCATAATACGTAAATTTAGCAATAGCGCGACCGCCTTAGATGGCGGATTTTAGCGTACGGGGGGGGCCGGGAATGCAGCTCCCACCACCACGTGGGGCCTCCTCCCCGTGCACCCTCCCGTGTATCCGGGGTTTCGCTTGGAGGTATGCTACCGGTTTGACAACAGAAAAGTCTCCTAATACCGGTACCCTCCGGATGATACAAGTAAACGCCGCATCCACTCTAAACCCGGTACGGAGGTACAAGTACAGGGCATAAGTTTTGTAGGTTGCACAAGCGAGGTTTGCTGCCCTCACCCCCTGTGTAACCTACAAAACTTATGCCGTGTACCTCCGTAAACCTCTGTGACACCACCCACCCACAGCACCCGTGGGGTAAGCCTCGAAACTTCTGTTGTTACCGGTATGGGATCCCTACATTCATTGGTGGTAGGTCTACCACAGGAAATATACTTTTCTCTTGTTCCTATTATTATATTTATTTGTTAGGGTCGGTTTGCTGCGAGCGGTTTAGGGGTTTTAGGGAGGATGCGGATTTAATGATTCGGGGAGTACAATCATTTAGCCAACCTTTCCCACTCGAAAAATCCCAATTGCGAGATTTCCGGTTCCCAGGCGTTCACCGAGATAATTTGTATGTTTTACATACAAATGAGATGATTGAGGGTTTCAACGCAAACTATCGCCAAAATTTCGCACATAACGAACGCAACCCGGTCGATTACCCTACACCGTTGTTCCCTTTTCCTTGAGTAGGGACTTGAGGGCGCTCTACCATACTGGACTACTTTTTGTTGCAGCCGTTAGCACGGTCTGGGGCCGACCACCGACAACAGCGGGTCAAGCCCAGCTCGTGTTCGTTATGCGTGAGGTCCTATGCAATCATCGATATTCGAGTACAATCTACTCTCCTTCATCCTACTCCGCTCAGAATATGTTATGTCGCGCCGCCCAGCCCGTGCAGGCAACGCATATCCCCGACCAAAAAATCTAGGGCCTGTTTGGCACACCGTGATTTGAGCTGTTCGCTATCTCAAATCATGATTTGAAATATTCATGGTGTTTCGTTAAGTGACGCTTTCTAAACATGATTCGGCAAAATTTCACAATGAGTGTGTGAATATTTAGAGTTGCAAAATGTTTTTGTGCCCTTAAGTATTTTATTAGTAAATGCTAGTGAGCCTTGAGGTCTTCTCATGCAGCTAGCCCCAAATTGTGCCATGGAGAGTTGAAGATTGCAGTCGTGTTTTCACAGGGGGTTATTTGCAAATCGTGATTTCAAATTATGATTTAGAACACGATTGGCACACTGTGACTTGTGACTTGAGATAGCAGTGATCTGAACACCCGCCCTTATTGAATCTCAACACAACACCATCCATCACGATTCACAATAGCTCTAGGCTTCCCAAGGCCCAACTCTAGTTGCCCTACCCTCCCCTCCTTCCTCTATTTCCTTTCAGTCGCTCGTGTCACTATTGGCATGATTTTTGTAGAATAGGTTAAGGTTCCTTGGTACAAGTACTGTACAGTACGGTACAGTATCATAGTTGGGGTGTTTTTGGTGGGGAGTACGGGTTATCAAGCCCGACAAAGTACCGTAGAAACTCGAATAATTGAACCGTGTGCCACCGTATGTCGTTGGGCTTTTATCTCTCAGTAAGGCCAAGATCTTTTTATTTTTTTTCTGTCTCGGAAGAGGGAAAGGACCTGTGTTTTTGCTGTGTTTTTTGCCCTGCCCCCGTTCCACGAGGGGGAATTTTGGACTTCTAACACACACTGTTCAATTATTCGAGTTTTACGGGAGTGCACCATAACTTACAGTATTTTGCACGGGAGTGTGAATCTTGCCTTTTTTTGGAGCCGAGTATACCCGATGAGAAACATGGCTTCGAGGTGCACAAGGACCGCGCAGGACTCGTACCGGAGTAACAAGAGGATCAAGTGGTGGGTTTCCAGTGTCCAACTCTGTGCGGCTGAGCTTTCTGGCGCTTACTGGATCACCAGCCCACGCGAGGGTGGAAAACCATCTGAATGCCATTAGTGGCAGGGATCAACTCGGAGAAGGTTGGTTCCGGAAAAACTCGCTCGATCCACCATCCGCTGTCATCTCAATCAGAGACGAATCACCCCTGACCCTGTGAGGGATCAACGTTTCCCAGATCGGGTATAGCTTATATAAGATGAGCCTGCTGGATCTCATTAACTGGTGTCTGTAATTTGTTAACCTGCTTTATTTGCCAATTGCGACTTGGTACGGCGATTTCCCATCCTGGATTAAGCGAGTTTTTATCGTGCTGTTACGGTTCAAAATTGACTTTCTTAACTTGCTGTTTTTTTAGCTAATCTGCGATTAACTTTTACTAAATAGACGGTTAGTCACGATCTTGGCTTTGGGGTGTATTGCGTTTCTGCATGGGTGGTGGTTTCCTGGCTTGGCGACAGGGGCAATGTAAGTTAGGTTTTGACTTCTCTCACGCTTTCTCCCCCCCCTCCTCCACCGCAACGAGAAGCGGCGACGATCGTGACGAAGGAAGGCCGGGCCTGTTTTTAGTTAGTCAGGCAATCTGCAAGGTGGGGTTTTCTGGTAGCGGGAATTTCTGTCTTTTGTGCGGTTCTCTGCATTCGTTCGTGAAGTAGCCTAGTAGGTTTGAATTGATCGTGACTTGTGTGGTTTTGTTTTCTGCTTGAGGTTTCTTGAAAGTGACAATTGTTTTCCCGCACTTCTCCCCTGCCGTGAAGTAGATACCATTCTCTCGAGTTTCTTGTTTTCAGTACCGCACGATGGCCCGTCATTGATGAACGCTTGGGCGGACCTCACTCACACCGAGACACTGGGATCTCCACAGTCGAAAGAGACAAAAATAGCCTTAAGCGTGGCGTAAGTATTTTGGTTTCTTAGCTTTCCCGGTCACTACTCCGCTACCGCAAGGCAGGTGTACTAGTCGATTCAATAGCATCTGGGCGCCTTGCACTATTAGTCTTGGCGCTAAGTTATCAAGGTGCTAAAAAAATAGCTAGTAGAGTAGAGTACGAGTATCCCCCGCAGTGTTGATATTGCCGAATTTTCCTGCATCGTGCTAAAGAGGCATTAGTCAAGTTAGCTTATTAATTTGATTGGTAGGTTCAACCTCCTGTTGGTCTGAAGCTATCACATGACTCTGGATGTTGGCTAGTAAATATCAACCGGTGCATTACCTTACTTGTATTTTCATCGCGTATTCGGAATCCGGTTGCTACAAAAGTGCCGGCCAGTATGTCAGTATTATGAGAAGTATCGAATGTATGATGGGGTTAATATAAAGAGGAGAAAGCAGCCGATGATAACAGGTTAGCCGATCGGACTAGAGGACAAAACACTCCGGTTTTATGTTTTTAGTGGTGATAATTGTGGTGCGGGTGACCACAATTGTGACGATAATATGAGAGGAGCAAGTTGTGATTTCTAAAAGGTTACCTTAGGCATAATATAAAGCTAGGGTGAAAGAGTCTCAAAAACCTGCAGAGTTTTTATTACAACTATCGTGAGCTGGAAAATGGCATTGAAACAGCGTGGACCTACTACTTCTCTTGCGAAGCGTGGCCAAATTGTGGGGCTGGCGAACCATAAGGGAAATCGGTGACTATGTTTGAAAGAGATTGCTGCAATTACTAAGATTTCTCTTTCTAATTGCTCCGATATCATTCGTTTGTCAGTTCTCCGTATATCCGAAACTCATATCCTCGACCCTTGCTCAGAAGAGAATCTGCGTCCTAGGCCAACTGCTATAAAAGGTTCAAACCAAGACCCAGACGAGACTAAATAATACATGTAATAGTGGCTCCTCCTAGCCATATTTGGACATAGCACTAAGCTATAAATGTTTATTAATACCAGATTCCGAATACGCGATGAAATTACAAGCACAGCTATGGCTAACATTACACATATCAGGTTTAGTGCTCCTGCTGATGGAAAAAGATCTGCATCATAACTCGGCTTGAAATCCTTTTGATATCACTCCATTGATATATCAAGAAAAGTGGGAAACTAGTCTTTTAGCTTGCATTTTAGAGCGATGTAGGGAAATTCGGCACTATCAACACTGCAGGGGATAGTATCATACTCGAGAGAGAGAAAAAATGAAAATAACGGCGATAGGGCTTCTAGGGTTTTGATTAGAGTGTTCTGTGCTCGAGCCGATTGGGAAACCCTGTTTCTCAGTTTTCACTTCCGCATTTCCCGATTTTTATAACAGAAGCTGTAGCATTTGTGCGGTTAAATCCTAGGAGTGAGGAGTATTGGGTGGGCAAGGCCTCCGGGGTTGGGGCCTGTACCAAAATAGCATCATAGGAATATGTAACAGTTGCTTCGTTCTGGAGATAAATAGATGGGATGTGTAGGCAACCGGTTTCTATGATAACATAACATAGAATCGCTTGGGATGCTGGGAGAGGGCATGAAGGGGTGATGAGGGCACGGCAGGACCGGAAGGACGTCAATCGCGACAGAGCGGATAAGTGTACCCAAACACTCCTCTGGGCTGCCAGTAATTGGGGGTCATAAAGAGGGAGCTGGAATGTAACGACGTCAACCCCGCCATATCCTGCACTGAATAGTATGGCTAATCACCGCACCCGTGGGATGAAACCCCTCAGCAGGCGCGGACGGATTTGATTCCCACATACGCACCAAGTCCGCATCCAACAGAACTCTTCTCCCCGAGCCGTCCGGACCATCTAAACCCCTTTCTAAAAGCTCCCGCAGTGTTTAATATCCAAGTGTAAACCCTGCACTTTCCTCTCGATCCACTAGACATATCTCCCGGCGGGCAACAAGCTTATGGAAACAGAATACCACGATGGCCTAGGACGTCTCTTTCCATGCATACATGCAGATTGACAAGTTACTGTAGATGTCAAACCTTTGGATCGTTCACCTAGAATGTGTTGTCTCCCTGGCTCCCCCGGATCACCTTACCCCCTGCCCACTTCTTCTCGCCTTATTGTTTGGCGTTTGTTTAACCGATCAGGTATATATTAGGAGCCTATCGGCGCTCTGTACACTCCTCTCGATACATACACCCTTCGATTAGCCTTTTTTCCTTTCTCATGCTCGCTGAGTTACTAGGTTGAATTGTTCCAGGTCTGTCAACCACTGATTTTGTATTTTCTTGTGTCGTTGTATTGCTTAGTCAACAACCCAACTTGCCTGAAATGCCCTTGATATCACTCGATTGACATTTCAAGAAAGGCGGAAAGCTAGTTATTTAGTTTGTGTTTAGCGTAATGTAGGGAAAGTCGGCACTATGGGCACAGCGGGGGATAGTGCCAGATTTCCAAATTTTAATCCTTTTGTTTTGTTTTCTCACGCCTTTTTCTTTTCCTCTTCTTCTGCAACCTGCCTTTCGCCAGTGACCTGTTCACCGTATTGTGGGATAACCCCCCGCCAACACTAGAGCCACCATAGATCCCTTCCCCCCATCTCTCTCTAAAACATCGTAAGTAACACGTGGCAATCTCACCTGTACTTCGCGATACATCAGACGTGTATGAGAACTTTGCGGAAACGAGTGTACATGTATTGTGAGCAAATAGCCGGCTCTACTCGAGTACCAGCACAGTACTATACTCGGATAGGCGAAAATATCGGAAAGCTAGCCATATAATAAAAAGGAAAAGGTTGGGAAACTATTTCCGCAAAATCTCATACAAATTGCTGTGGAGAAAAGAATTGTTTTCAAATTTTTCCGTCTCTACCGGTATATATTGCGAGTGGGGGGCAAAGTAGGTAAACCGCATTTTCACTCAAACGCCCAGTGCCAGTTAACCTCTTTTCCGCTTGCCATCCAAGGCTGAGCTGGGGATGATCTGTTTGCGAGTCGGCGTTGGGCGGGCTCTTCCGAAGCATTAGAGACTTTGCTGCGGACGTATCCAGCATCCCTGTGTACCAAGAGCAAGGAATTCGCAGCTGGGTGAGGGTTTGACTTTGCGGTCAACGTGGTTAAAAAAATTGATGGTGGTCAGCCCAAGAAAACAGGTAACTAAAAGTTAGGATTGTGAAATAAGTTAAAAAAATTGAGAAGTGGCTAGTTTAGGCTTGCATAGCGACAGAACATTATATAAGATACCATCCCCTCCTTCTTGTCGTTGAAATTTTCTCGACCCCCGAGAAAAGTCAAATTCCTACTTCAATTGATCCTTTTCTATCTCACGGAAAAAGGAATTTAAATAGTTTATAGCCCAGATGTCAGGGCACCAGCAGTTCCCTCGTAATAATTCGTTCAACAATAACTCGTTCACAACAATAATAACCTGTTCAATAGTGTTTTCAACTTCACGGGAGCAGACGTCGAGGGCTTCAAATTATGCAGTTGCTATCGCCACTCGAACCACAGCAACGACACCAAGGTGTGCCAACTGCCCGAATCGATGGAGTGGGAAATTGGGTGCTAGAAACCACGGAGTTCAGAAAATGGAGTGATGTAGGAGATGGTTGTGTTGGGCCAGTGTTGTTTTTCAGAGGGAATCCGGGAGTGGGGAAAACCTATGTCAAGTGGGAGGCGCCCTTGCCTAGAGAAAGCCTAGGAAGATATCACTGAGAGTTAGCAAAAAATAGTTCCCTAGTTATTGATGGTTATCTGTGCTGCCAGGCAAGAGGAAAAGACGTTGCCGTCGTGGGGCTATATTGCGATTTCCTTGCCCAACAGGAAGGGTCCACTACAGATATGTCGGGCGATATGCTCAAACAACTTGCTTTCCCGGTGGAATTCCGGAGCATATACTGAAGGCTTTTCGGAAGGCCAAAGGGGGCTTTGGCGGCCATGGTCTCCCACTTCTGGATTTGGTAGAAGTTCTGGAGAAGTCTATTGCAGCCCTAACGCGAACATTCATATGAATCGATGCCTTAGACGAATCCACTCCGAGGCGCTGAGGGGAGCTCCATGAGTCGATCCGAGAAGTCATCCGGGTGCTACCAAACACTCGGGTACTCCTTACTGGGAGGCCTCATATCGACGACGAAATTGCGAGGTATTTCGGCGAGATGGTTCGGATAACTCTCAGTCCTACCCACCCCGATATTTAGAGTTATCCGGAGAAGAGGCTGGAAGGTGACACTGACCCCGCTGCAATGAGAGACGAACTGCGGGCCGATATTATGAGAACCATTCCGGAGAAGATCTCAGAATGTAAGTGATATCAAATGCATTCGTAACACAAGCTCCGGGTATGATTCATTGACGGTAATGTCTAGTTTCCTTCTCGTTTCGATAAATATTGATGTAATCCTAGGCGGGATTACTCTCCACCAGAGAAGAAAGAAACTTGACGAGATGACCAAATGGAAGGGGCTGGGGGGTGCTTACGCAGCAGCCTTATCACAAATGAAGGTCCGGCGAAGGGGTAGATCGAAACTCGCCAAGAAAGTTTAATGTGGGTATCGCATGCACCACTACATATTGACCAATTATGCCACGCCCTTGGGGTAGAAGATCCGTCAACTTGAAATCAGAAGTCAACTCTTAAATAGGATCGTATTTGTTCGTTCTGTTTCACTTGCCTATTCTCTTCCGCATCGACTTATAACGGGTTATGTATACTCGAGTGCAAACATCCAAGTCCAGAGGAGCCATCAGGATTTCATCCATTCCGCTGTTCATATCAGTTCTCATTCTCAAGCGCGTACTGTCATTCCTTGTCCCAACCATGCCGTGCATTCCACCATTCCACTATGTGAGTAACCGCTCCTGCAACGCCAATCATTCCACATTTCCAACAAGCGCAATACGTTCTGGACAACACAGATATCTGCAGGCTTTCGAGTGATAAGGTGTGATCATGAAACGAAACCCTAAGATTAAGGCTTGTTGGAACCCATGACATGCTACTCGGCAAGCTCTCATGATAGTTCCATTGTTGTTCGGATATCTTCTTGGAACGCGTTTTGGCTCGGACATGTGTTTGTGTTTCGGGGGGCATTTCGAGTGCAGGAATGACCGAGAGTTTTGGAACCCTGCAGCCGCCGGGAAAGCTGTGAGAAAAGCGGTGGTGGTGCAAGGCCAGTGTGAAAGAGCCGGACACATGAATGCTATATGTCCGGAGGCTATGGACAGTGGAAGCTTGTCTTTCCTTCGTTAGCCCAGGAGTGAGAAAGTGGGAGGGAAGACTTACATGGAATAGTATGTGCATGTGTGATGGTCCATGGGAGGATAGGAGGATGTTGTGTTGTGGTTATATCTACTCCTGTCTTTACCGTTAGTTAGTTAGCATTGCTGCTGAGAGAGTTGTCGTTGAATGAAGGGAAATTCCCCGCTCCTGAGTTGTGCGATCTTTTTGGTGAGAACTTGGCGTTTCGCAGTGCAGTCGCCATTTTGTTTCGTTGTTGTCGTCGTCGATCACTATCTAAAAACGTGACAAATATATGCAGCCATCTTCAGATAGCTATCAGCATCTTCAGATATCTGCAGATGTAAGCCACCCGTTAACAAAATATTGACTAGTCACATGGAATATACCGAAAGCCTACCTGCGCTGCCAGGCTCCCCCAACACCTGACCTACAAAGCCCAGGTCAGTCTCGCTTTGGTCTGACCTGGCCGGGCTGTAAGCCGGCCGGCTACCTGCAGGCCTACCTGGCCGCCTGCGAATGCTGGAACATAACGAAGTTAATCCTGACAAACCGGATGAGTGGGCCGAACCCCACTCTCGCTTCCTGCCGAGAATGTGTGAGGGGATCGTGAGGATCCTGCTCAGAAGGAACGACGTAAATCCCAATAGGTCTGATAACTGGTGACAAACGCCACTCTAACTTGCTGCTATGAATGGGCATGAGGATGCCGTGAGGATACTGCTCGAGCGTGACGACGTGAATCCCAACACGGCCGATACCGAGTACGGGCAAACACCTCTCTCACTGGCTGCTATGAATGGGCACGAGGGGGTTGTGCGGATGCTGCTCGAGCGGAAAGACCCCAACCCCGACAAAGCAGATAAGCGGAGCCAAACACCGCTCTCCTGGGCTGCCGAGAATGGGCATGAGGGAGTTGTGGGAATGCTCTTAGTCAATCCCAACACAGCTGATACCGAGCATGGCCAAACGCCGCTCTCACTAGCTGCTATGAATGGACATGAGGAGGTCGTGAAAGTCCTACTCTAGCGGACCGACATCAATCCCAACACAGCCGACACCGAATATGGCGGAACACCGCTCTTGTTAGCTGCCGAGAATGGCCATGAGGAAGTGGTGAGGATGCTGCTTGTGCGGAATGATGTTAATCTCAACATCGTTGACACCGAGTGTGCCCATACACTTCTCTTTTGTGCTGCCGCGAATGGTCTTGAGGGACTCGCGGGGACGCTGCTCGAGTGGAACGACGTCAATCCCAACACAGCTGACACCGACTATAGCCAAACACTGCTCTCGCTGGCTACCGAGAATGGGCATGAGGGGGTCGTGAGGATGCTACTAGCGCGGAGCGATGCCAATCCCGATAAATCGGATAACTGAAGCCGGGCACTTTCGCTGGTTTCCTGGGATGAGAAACACGGGTCGTAAAGAGGCTACTACGATGTAACGACTTCAGCCCAAGCAGACGACGCCGAATACGGCCAAACGCCGCAAGCCATGTGAAAACCCTCCCCTCCTACTTCTCTATTGGGACCTATTTTCAATATATGCTCGGCTAATGGTATGCGGTGTGTTTACCGCGGACCTCCGTCCTATTAATATGTCGTATTGTATTATGTCGTGTCGCAACGCAAACCTACCTACAGTAGGGTTGGAACTGTTTGGGGGGGGGGGGGCGAGTGATTGGGTGTGACGGTTTTCTGCATCAAGTCATCTTGGGGGAGTGGGATGTTTTTGTTATTTGTGTTTTCGAGGTGTATGAGAACAAGGTTGTGTTAAGGAGCCGAAGTTCCCGCTCATTTCTTCGACCGGTCATCCCCGGGGCATTAAGTCTCCCCGGAGAATGTGAATTTGTCAGACTCTAACAAACTCTAGATATATACCGTAGCAAAACAGCACTAGAGTATAGTTATATCCTAATCACTAGCTTTCTTCGCATAGACGGAACCACGAGTCACTGGGACATGCCCCCCAACTCGGGTAGATTCTGATTTGTTAATTTCTGATGAAGAATAAACTTCGCGAAACGCCTTAGAGCATTTGTGCACAGATACCAAAGGTGATATCCAATGCTGTTAGTTCTTTAATGGAGGCTGGAAATATAGACTTAAGTTATTGATATTGCGTTCTTTCGATGTTAGAAGTCGATCCGGAGAGTGAATTGAACTGCGCATTTGGTCGAGTAGTATGCGAGGTAGGGGGGCTACTTGTCGTAACAATGGAAGCTGGCATAGTGTTCAATGAATGTGCTTGACGTTGATATGGCGGAGAGCGAAGAATCGTTCTGAAGATTTGCAGATGGTTCAGATACGGGAGATTGTTTAATATTAGGTTATAACGACATGTCTTTCCTTTGTTACCACGGGGGTGTACGGTGGAATAAGGGCATGTGGGGAAATAGAGAGATAGGTGTGGTGATCTACGGAAGGATCAGAGGTGGTATTTATGTTTTACTTATTATACACCTGCCTTTACCGTTAGTTTAGTCCTAGAGAATGAGCAAGTAAATAAACGGAGCCCGAGTGGTAAAAGTTACATTTCATATCCTTCCTACAAAGCCTAAGCTCCATGTGAATTCACTTAAACTATCGTCTACTTCCCTGCAACCCTCATTTCCCATATTGACATGTGGGCGGCGGAGTATGTCCTCCTCTCAAGCATTGTGCCGTGCATCCCCTGGCGGTCTTCATCCAAGGGGTCAGAAGTAAAACTTCCCATCTGGGCAATGGGCTTACAACGGCAATGTTGTCCATCTGCTGAGTATATTTTTCTTCCAAGTTGTCATCAGAGAATGAATGCGCCAGATGCAAGTCTTTAACCCTATTGGTCCGAGGCTGAGCCCTGGTGTGGGAACAAAATTAACTAATATATTTACCAAAGCCTTACTATTCTGTGCCCTTTTTAGCTCTTGGAATTGGCCTAGGATATAATGTAGACTTTTGGTGTATGTTACTATCGTAGTAAATTATTCAGTACAATAGAAGATATCTTGTAATGTGGACCACGGTGGTCTTTGTTATAATAATATATTGTGGAGATCCTGTGTATCAAGAACAAGGGGTAACATACGGATTTCCCCAACCTACCCCCCCGCTCCAAGCGTTATACCCGCAGATCTTCAAGCACTTCGAATGAGAACATCTCTGGATTTTCGGCTCGGGTAATGACTAATTGGGACTGCGGGAATGGAGAGAGGGGTCTGATTTCGACTAGTATCGGTAGTTTACTGTCAGCTACACCGTGTAAGCTTAAGCGACAGGCGGTGTAGAAGGGTGAAGGAGTTAGGGTAGTAGTTATACCTTTATTAAAGCACTTAGGTATTCATAACTATGTTCGAGGAATACGACGAGTAACTTATGTCGCTGTATGGTGTTTGCAGCGATAAGGGGGGGGTGAATAACTCCGCTGGCCACAGAGTAGATTGAGCGTAAACGCCTACCGGCAGCCCACTGTTGACTGCCTTCTGTCGATTAAAAGATGGAAGCGAGGGATAACTGTACTGTACCGTACACCCCTCCCCCCAACGGCTTCCAGCACCATACGCGCATTGTAAACGGATGCCGCACTGTACATTACCGTACTACGGGCGGCAGTGACCTCTTTTTGTTCTCACATCTGTTGGAGGTCGCAAGATGCTGCACGGCATGCTGTCGTCGCTTTGTTTTCGGATAGCTTCGGGGAACGCGCTTTGGCTTCGGGCATATATTTAGGCTTTCGGGAACGCGTTTCGGCAACTTGAATGCGCTAGAGTTTTGGAAGTATGCATCCGCCAGAAGGAAAGCGGGAACGCTGTAAAGGAGGAGTGAAAGATTCGGAAGCACGAAGGCTGTATACCCGGAGGCTATGGAAGTTTGTCTTTCCTTTGTTAGCACGGGAGTGAGCAAGTGAAAGAGGAGACACGCGGAAGCATGGACATGTGTGGTAGTCCATGGAAGAATAGGAGGACGCTGTGTTGTGGTTATATCCGGTCTTGTTTCTACCGTCGGTTGAGATAGAGAAGAAGTGAACTTCTCCGCTCCTGGATGCGATCGCGTTTTCGCTGTGAACCCAGGGCGTTTCGTTTGGCCGTTGCCGTCGCCGTCGATCCACGCCTGAAAACATCCGAGGCTGAGATACCGTACTGCAGCAGAAGCAGAATCCATTTGCGAGTCGGCGTCAGGCGGGAGTTTCCGGAGAAGAAGCGATGGAGGCAACCTTTTCAAAGGATACCATGCACTTGGCCACAGACTGGGGGAGCCTCCACAAACCTTTCGGATACCCTTGACAGGGAAATACAGCACTGGAGTGTGCACTGCCTGTACAGTCGTGTAACAAAGGTTTTGGCACCCAGTAAAAATTTTATTATTCAACTTGCTTCACCTCGACCACTCCACATACCTCAGTGCTCAAAGCAGAAATGCGATCATGAGAAACAGAACCTTGTAATTTATATTCTCCATTAATTCAGGCTGAGGGAGGACATACAAAGTGGTAAACTTAGAGGCATTCTTGTCCCATCACTCAGTCGGGGGTGCCAGGACTTTTGTTACACGACTGTACAAGTACTAGCGCATGCGTGTGCAACGCTAGAGCCGCATACTGGTAAGCCACAACCCCTCTTCGCGTCTCCAGAGTCGAGACCCGCTCTACCCGGTAGTTCTGAGAGAGGTTAGATTCTCGCTACAAACCATCCCTCTAACTCTCACAAAAAACCGGATTCAAATAATGGACTATCGCCCAGATGTCGTCCCAGCACCAGCAGATCACCGGTAATATCAATTCGTTCAACTTCAACAATATTGTCAATTTCATTACAGAAATAGACGCCGAGGGACATCAAATTCTTCAGTGGCTATCGCCACTTGAACCACAGCAGCGGCACCAAAGTGTGCGAACTGACCGACTCGATGGCGTAGGAAATTGGGTGCTAGAAACTACAGAGTTCACAAAGTGGCGTGATGCGAAAGATGGTTCCGTGGTGCCAGTGTTGTTCTGTTACGGGAATCCGGGGGTGGGAAAAACCTACGTCAGGTAGGGAGTGCTCTTGTCCAGAGAAAGATACCGTAATGTAGATGTCACTGACGGTTAGCAAATGAATAGCTCCTTGGTGGTTGATAACCTATGCGATCAGGCTGGGGGAAAAGAGGTTGCCATTGTGGGGCTTTACTGCGACTTCCTTGCCCAGGAGGAACAGTCCACCACAAATATGCTGGGCGCCATGCTCAAGCAACTTGTTGGCAGAGGAGGGGTTCCGGTGCATATACGAGAGGCTTTTCGAAAGGCCAAAAAAGAGTTTGGCGGTCGGGGCCTCCGACTCCCTGATATGGTAGAAATACTGAAGAAGACCGTTACGTTGGTCCCACGGGTATTTATATGCATCGACGCATTAGACGAACCCACTCCGAAGCACCGACGTGAGCTCCTTGAGTCGCTACGAGAAATTGTTCGGGTGTCACCCAACACGCGGGTATTCCTCACTGGAAGGCCCCATATCGACGGCGAAATCGGGAGATCTTTTACAGAGGTGGTTAAGATACCTGTCAGTCCAACCTATGCGGATATTAAGAGCTATTTGGAGATGAGGCTGGATGGTGACACTGACCCCAATGCAATGGATGACGAATTGCGGGCCGATATTATGAGAATTATTCCGGAGAAAATCTCGGAAATGTAAGCAAGAATGACAAATACGTTCCCAATACGGGTCCGGGGCATGATTCACTAATGGTTGTTTCTAGTTTCCTTCTCGTTTCTCTAATCATGGATGCAATCCTGGGCGAGATTACTCTCCATCAGAGACGAGAAAAGCTTGACGAGATGACCAAGGGGGGGGGCCTAGGAGATGCTTACGCGGCAACCTTATCACGAATGAAGGCCCAGCAAAGAAGTAGGTCGAAACTCGGCATGGAAGTTCTAATGTGGGTATCGCATGCGGAGCGGCCGCTTCATGTCGACGAATTATGCCACGCTCTTGGAGTAGGGGGGGGATCTGTCGACTTGAACACCCGAAATATTCCGGCAATAGAGACACTACTAGCATGCTCACTGGGGCTCGTCACGGTCGAGAAGTCCTCGTCTACGGTCCGGCTTGTCCACTACACTCTACAAGAGTATCTTTCCCATAACCCCAACCTATTCCTTAAGCCCGACTCGGTGATTGCGGAGGTCTGTTTGACCTACCTCAATTTTCGGTGTATCAGGGGCTTTTCGTCCGCCCTCCGCTCTGTCCCACTAGCTGCCCCTTTTGTCGGATATGCTTCTCGTTACTGGGGTTCACATGCTAGGCGGGGAAGCACCGAAAGTGTGAAAACTCTTGCATTAGAACTGCTCGATGAATACGATAGGCACATATCTTCGAAGATACTGTTATTCCATAGTGTGAGCTTATGGGATCAGCCTTTTGACACAGAAGGCGTCCCTAAAGGATTTACAGGGCTTCACTGCGCCGCATACCACGGGTGCGTGGAGATAATAGTGGCTTTATTGGAGACAAATAAGTGGGACGTTGAGGCAACTGATTTTGATGGTAAGGCAGCAATCACCTGGGCTGCCCGGAACGGACACGAGGGGGTCGTGAGGGTCCTACTTGAACGGAGCGACGCCAATCCCGACAAAGCGGATAAGTGGAACCGGACGCCACTCTCACGGGCTGCTGGGAATGGGCATGAGGGGGTGGTGAAGATCCTGCTTCAGCGGAATGACGTCAATCTTGACACGGTTGACAGCTGGTATGGGGGAACACCGCTGTTATTTGCTGCCAAGAATGGGCATGAGGGGGTCATGAAAGTGCTACTCGAGCGGAACGACGCCAATCCCAACAAAGCGGACAAGTGGAGCCAAACACCGTTATTGCGGGCTGCTAGGAATGGGCATGAGGGGGTCGTGAGCATGCTGTTGGAGGGGAGCGGCGTCAATCCCGACAAACCAGATAAGGGGGGCCGAACGCCGCTCTTGTGGGCCGCCAACTTTGGGCATGAGGGGGTGGTGAGGGTACTACTGGAGCGAGGCGACGTCAATCCCGACAAAGTGGATAAGTGGAGCCGAACCCCGCTCTCACGAGCTGCCGAGAATGGGCATGTGGAGATCGTGAGGATGCTACTTGAACGGAACGATGTCAATCCCGATATAGCAGACATCGAATACGGTCGAACACCACTCGCGTGGGCTGCCAAGGATGGACATGAGAGGGTCGTGACGATACTACTGGGACGGAGCGACACCAATCCTGACAAAGCGGATAAGTGGAGTCAAACACCCCTCTCGCGGGCCGCTGAGAATGGCCATGCGGGGGTCGTGAAGCTACTACTTGAACGGAACGACGTCAATCCCAATACCGCTGACGCCGAATATGGCCGAACGCCGCTCTGGTTGGCTGCTGCGGGCCAGCATGAGCGGGTTGTGAGGATGCTGCTTGGAAGGAGTAACGTTAATCCCAACAAAGCGGATAAATGGAGTCGAACACCACTTTCGCGAGCTGCCGGGAATGGACATACGGGGGTCGTGGGGATACTACTTGAACAGAATGACGTCAACCCCAATACAGCCGACACCGAATATGGCCGAACGCCGCTCGCATGGGCTGCCAGGGATGGATACGATGGGATCGTGAGGATGCTACTAAAGCGGAACGGCGTCGATCCCGACAAAACAGATAAGTGGAGCCAGACGCCGCTTTCGTGTGCTGCCGAGAATGGGCACGAGGGGGTCGTGAGACTCCTCCTCGAACAGAGCAACGCCAATCCCGGCAAAGCAGACACGTGGGGCCGAACACCGCTCTCGCGGGCTACCGATAATCGCCACACAGGGATCGCGAGGATGTTGCTAGAACGGAACGACGCCAATCCCGAAAAAGCGGATAAATAGAGCCGAACGCTGCTCTCGCGGGCTGCGGAGAATGGGCATGTGGGGACAGTGAGAATGCTACTGAAACGGAACGACGTATATCCCAACGTAGCCGACACTGAATGTGGCCGAACGCCGCTCTGGTGGGCTGCCAAGAATGGTCATGAGGATGTTGCGAGGATGCTATTGAAGCGGAACGACGTCAATCCTCAGACGGCTGACGCTAAATACCACCGAACACCCCTCTCGTGGGCCCTCGAGAATGGACATGAGAGAATTGCAGAGCTGCTACGGGAATGGGCGGGTTTGATTCTCAAATCTACGGCAAACCTACAATCAACCGAGCCCCCTCCCCCGAGCCGTTTGAACCCCCTGGGCCCCCTTCCAAAATGTTCCGCAAGTTTTAACAACACTAACAAAATAAAATCTTTTGCCCGCCACTGTCAGTTCTTGGCACCTGGATTAGCAAGTTATCATACTGCGGACGTCATGATGGAGTGACCCCATCCTGGTACGTTAGGTTAGGGCACACTTGTAGGTGTGAGCAGGGCTATGACCAGACCGCGCGGCGGTGACTGGTGTTGTGTGGTAGCCCACTGTGCGGGCCACCACAAACTGTATCTAGTCTGAGCTGCGTTCCTTTCTCTGTACATCACTTCTTACCTTACACTCCTTCGCGAACACATTTGTCATATACATCGAATATCGAACACGTCTCAGTTTTCCTATAAGCGACTGACCCGGGCCTTTCTCGTGACGACAGTTCCGCTCATAGCTGTATCATTGCGGTCCTTGTACGACGGCATATTTCCCTGCGCATACACCAGACCTCCATCACGTCAAACCTTTGGATCATTTTCCTGGGGGGCCCCGTTATCTCCTCGGTTTCACCAAATCGCCCACCCACTTTCCTATCTGCTATCACATCATTTTTAACCCGCCCTTCACCAATTTTGTCTCTATCCATGCCACGTTGGTGCTTTTCTTACTCCCTTCTCTCTATACATTCACTTGTTTGGTTTCCCTTTTGTTCACCATTCCCCTGTGTCAAGTGGTTCAATATATGTCAATGATTGGCTCTGTATTTATCTGTGTTATTGCATACTTAGGCAGTGTTCCCAACGGGCCAGGCCGATGGTAGGCCGGCCTATAGGCCGTAGGCCGGGCTAAGGCAGGCCGCTCCGGAAGACAGCCTAGGCCCATATAGGCCGAATTCGATCGGCCTACGAAAGCCTA